>Ga0181612_177045_pt1 | contig 32442 bp, 15 predicted proteins | sample HoacroProtozoa21_FD_119630 | JGI IMG/M metagenome (GOLD analysis project Ga0181612, IMG submission 119630) | Hoatzin crop microbial communities from Cojedes, Venezuel. Combined Assembly of Gp0051906, Gp0051904, Gp0051908 | reverse complement strand
TACAAAGCAAATAAGCTTCAAAGACAAGAAACTCAAGATTCCAGTGAATACATACTAAATCATAGACAATTTGGACTATATAGCTTTTTCAAGAGCTGGAGGCCAAATTCTCCTCTCTTACGCTGATACAGCTGTTGCAAAGTTAATGACTAAGGTCTGGTCCAACTGCCTTACTGAAGCCAGCATTTTTTTTATATCGATGTGTAGCATGCTGGTACTTAGCAACGTGCTTGTATCTCTAAACGTAACAGCATCTTAAAAATATTCATAAACCAACCAACCCATATGCAAAATCCAAACCAGCATTGTAGTGATGCATGCCTGAACCCAGCAGTAGTTTTGTCTTCCCAGAGACAGAAGGTCCAGTGATTAATGCACATAAATACAGCTAAAAAACTCATCTCACCACTCATTTACTGTGTGACCCTCTCTACCTCCTTTCAAGAAAACTATGTAATTCCTGTCACATTTTTTTACCACATGGTCAGAAAAGTACTATTCCCATGTTTCTCTAGCTCATACAAACTGTGAGAACCAATTACTGTTTGCGAAATGCTTTGACTACATATTATCTGAGCACAGCTAAGGAAAAAGAATGGTAATTATTCATAGCTTTCATTTTCCGGCACATTTAAAACAATTTCTGTGCCTCAGCTAAAGCAATCCCACCCAAACCTGATCTCCCTCAAACCCCTGTTCTCAACATGCAAACATTATAGTGTGAATGTGTAAAACAGACCAAACAAGTCCGAGAGTCTTTGGTAAATATGTTGGCTGTTACGTAGGATGAATTACAAAGTTATTTTCTTGAACATTTACATTTAAAACACTTTCTTCTAATTCAAGCCATTCAAATACAGCTTGTCTAGTGTCCTTTGGATAATGACGTCTACCAAAGTACGCTAAATGCTTGAAAAGGCAAGACGATCTTCCTTCTGAAGGAGAGAGAAATGTATATACATATACATTTATAAATACATACACATAAAAAACACAGAGATATATGTAAGTATATAAAAACATGAGTGTTACAGAGAAATCAGGTATCTATAGTAACAAGATGCTGGTATTCTCATGTCATCGTACCTTCTTATAATGGGACCGTTAATGAAATAGTTGTTTGATGTTCCATCTCACATAATGATAGCTTTTTGTGCCGTAAGTAGACAGCTATACAGATGTGTGCAGATTCATTGCTGTTGCAAAAAATATCCTCAGCCGGGCTATTAGAAAAAACCCATCATTCTATCCTCGCTTTCTTTGATTTACAGTTAAACTATTCCCAATGCATATTCAATATCAAAAACACCTGCAATTTTAAGACTGCTATGATTTCTCACATGCGGCAACGTAGAAATAAAAAATAGATTAACGTGATGGCAAGATCTCGTTTGGAATATAGAATGAGAACTGTCAGATGAGAATAGTGACAACCTATCACGTTCACATTCTAGCTCCCACCATGCAAGCTTGCTGATTCTGGAATTCTCTCTCATTCCCTGGGAAACTTGTACTTCACTGGCATACAATTATATACACGATCTTTTTAATCAGATAAGGAGGCAGAGCGTAGTTTTGGGTAAGGACTATTCAATAGAATTTTTTAAAAAGATTGTTAAAATTGCGCTTTCTACTTCTTCCTACACCACCACTGCTTTATTCTTCAGCAGATAAAGCAATATCCACTCACATTTGGACAAATATCCTTGCCTGACCAGACTGTCTCATCCTTGACTAGCAGGAATTTACATGTGGCAACACAAAGATCTTCCTCTCTTTCTTTTAGTTGTACAGTAGAAAAAAGTAAGTTTTAAAGCTTCAGATGTGAAAGTGGAATAAGGTTCTCTGCGGCTCATTTGTACCAACACACATTAACAAAGTGTTTAAGGACGGCTTGTTTTCCCTCTTCTACACTCCAAGGCCTAGAGCTGTAATTTTTCAAAGCGAAGGAGCTTCCTGCTGTTCTCAAGCCCTACTACTGAGGAACAGATCAGCTCATTAGGTATTATGACAGCTATTCCAACATGCAAAGCAGGGCAGCATCCCAGACTGCTCTTCAGCTGGACTTAGAACTTCTGTGACAGGTAGTGACTTGTTTGAAAATATTGTTACAATTATTTTAGGTCTGTTTTAGAGAAATGAGAGTTTGGAAATGATGTTCATTGCAGATGGTGAATTATAAGGGGTCATGCACATGATATAATAAACTGCCTTAACAAACAACTGATTTGTGTTCTATTTTCCAAACAAGTTTATATGGAAGGCTTCATCCTGGTTCTGAAATTTCACTTTGATTTTTAAAGTAATACTTCTCAGCAAGACTAAAGCTTCCAAAAAAGATAACAGCACCCTTAAAACAAAAGCTGACATATTCAGACATCCATGCAAATATGTAAACAAACACCTTAGAGACGGAACAGAATCAGTACATACAATTCAGACAAACGTGTTCCAAGGAAAATGACATTTAAGTGAAGTACAATGTGTATGCTGTCCCTTTCAGACTCAAACTACTACATCCTCAGAAATGCCACATTTCTGCTTATTATCCCTGCGTATTGCTCTTCCTCACCTACATTGTAACTGCAAGCAGACATTTCAGTAACATGGCTCTTAAATTTAGTACACTAAGTAGACTGATCAGCTCTTCTAGCAATGAAGAGCACAAAACCATCTCCACTTTACACACAATTACCTAAAACCAAGAGGGATCCAGACCACATTCAAGCAGATGCAGCAACCTGCCCCATGATACAAGAACACCCAAGAGAGTTTCATGCCACCACAGCCGGCGGGAGGGGGGCAAAGAAGATACCCAACCTCAGAGCCTTTTGCTGATAGCGCTTAGGGATTGACATCCGCAACACTTTCTGGATGTTCCTAGGTGGTTGTCTTCTGTTACGTGTCAGAAATATGTTCCCCTCTATTTCATACTTACTTCATCAAGGTTGGACTAAGAGCCATATCACACAACCCAGAGGCGTAACATCATATCAACCAGTGCTAACAAGGAGACTACAGTTCCTCATGACTGTCCTCATAAATCCTTCTTATTCTGTATATTTTGCACAAGACTTACTCTATTGTGTTTTTATTGTCTAGAAGATTAATTATTGAAGAGTGTTATAGATACTGAAATCAATGCTTATTAATTTTTTAGGAGGGTATGCTTTTTATTCCATGTTCTACTGCATATATGTGTAAATATTTCTGTAGGAAAAAAGTAGTGACCATGTTGCTAAACAAAAAGTATATGAAGAGCTTTTATAACAGAACAAAAGATGGATGTCTTACTATGGAAAATACATCCTTACTAAGGGCATTTTCACCTTGAATCCCATCAGCCATCACTTTCAGACGAATTCTGTTATTGTTTGTGTGCACTCAAACAGCAAAGGATGTTTTACACAGCTACAGTTTTACAACTGTTTGCCCTTGGCCTAGGCCCATTGGAAGAAGCAGAACTAGTAAACATCCTGCACTAACACTGCATTTCTTTTGTTATCTGAATTTAAGACGTAATGAGTCCATTTTTTTTCTGAGTAATTACAAAGCATTCTAAGTTTTCAAACCTTTATGACATCTAGCAAAATATGACTTACAGCACAGAAATAATAATAAAAGCTCTCTAAAAATTTATAGCTTCCTGCACGTTGTAAAAATGCCTCGCACATTCATTATATGTCCCAGTAGAAAATTACTTTCACGGTATGCTTTAATGAATCTGACGATGGTTTCAACACCTAGATTGTTGAGAAGCAAAACTATTATTTTTCCTATTGATAGATTGAGGCAACTTGTAAGCTTTCATCCATTTAATAGCTGGAACATTTTCAGACACAAAGCTAAATACTACCTTTTCCTTATAAAAATGGAAAATTAAAGACATTGTTTGTACACTTAGTGCTAAATTTTGGTTCGTGAAAAGTGGCTAATGAAAAGAAAAAGAGGGGGGCAGTGAAGAAAAGCTGCAAAATATCCAGAGCACAAAATTACTGAATTTGGAATGCAGAGTTAATTTCAAACAGAGAACTTAAATCACAATTAATTTTAGTCTGACCTAACACATCTTCATAATGACTTGCATAGATAGCATTAAATAATATTTTGCCCATGAGCCTGAAAACCATAGCATAGACTCTAGTCAATAAAAACTCAAATTCACTTCTCTAAAAACTTATTTAATATTTTTCCCATCTGTACAGAAAAGGAGAGGTACCTCTGTCCGAAGCAGAGCCTTTGGATGTCCTTGCAGAGCAAAGAACGATGCAGCGCAGAAATGGGTCGGGTGTACGTTGTGCTGGTCTCAGTACGCTTGCAAGACTTTGAGTAACTCAACAACCAGCTGCTGCTCTTACTGAACTGAAGGGGAAGAAAAAGGAAGTCGGAGTGAGTGAGTTAACCTTTCATCATAGAAGTCTAACTCTGGTCACAGCTGACCCGCCATAAGAGCATTTCCTGAGCAGCAGCCCAAGCTATCCGACTGGGTCCTTCATGCTCCCCAGATCATGAGTCTGCACTCAAGTGAGGTTGCAGCAGGGTCCACGTTATTCCATACAGGCTATTAGTACTGTGGTTACAGTCAGTATCATACCTAAAGGACACAGGGCATTCTAATGCCTAGGATAATATTAATGGTAGATAAAAAGTGACAAAAACACACTGAAATATTTTGTTGATTTTTAGTCCCATTTGCAAAAGCTTTTAAATATTCTTGTGCATCATAAAAAAAAATAAAGATTCCCAAAGGGAAACTCCTATGTTAAATTTTACTGCATAATGAAGAATTCCAGACTAATAACTTTTCACCATCACTCAGTTCAGTTTATTCCTTACACATTTTCCTATAAGTCTAAACACAGCAAACAGGTATTGTAAGTATCTCTGTGGAGATTAATTGTTATTAAGGCTTTACTCAGTTCTGTCATGAAATGTAAAGATTTTCTTTGAGCTAAACCAGAAATAAATTGCAAGCATTACATTTGATGAAATTTCAATCAGGGTTTTGTGACACCTCCGAATTGCATGGGGCATATGAAAGTGAGACGCTGTCTGAAAGTAGTTTATTGCTGTGAAGCTCCTCTTTGCATCTTTGTTTTCTGCTTCCAAATGCATTTTTTTTCCCAGAGAATTAAATTATGTGATATTAAGAATACTGCAGTCTAGCTTTTCAAACAGGGCAGCTTCTGGGCCCGTGGATGTTCTTCTGGATGTCTGGACTAAACTGGACAACACTTCTTGCCCTTTTCCCTAACGTGCTTGCATAATTCAGATCCCATGCCCACATCAAGACTTTTTTGTGGATCAAAGCCAGATGTGCTCTACCGTAGGCATGCCTGCTCTGAACATCCATAGCTCGGAGAAAGCAACAAAGAGCTAAACTCCTGGCAAGGGAACTAGTACTAGCCTGTGCTCCCAAGGCTATCATCGCAAACAAATGATATTTCTCCCTATCAACATTATTAAAGCCTTTGTGTCCTCTGATCTATTTATCACTGTCTGTTCCTTTTCTCATATCACACGTCTTGGTCTAACCAAATTCTTAACATTAAGCATCTCTCATGAGGCAGCAGTTACAGCCTTCCTGTCTTTTCCAGCTATACACACATAATTAATAATAATAATAATAAAAAATAACTGAGTGCAACTGGATGAATTATAAGTGAATATAACAAACTGCTTGACATTATCTTCATCTTCATATATATCAAAGAAAGATGACTATGTATCTTTCAAAGTCATTTTTCTATTAGATAGAAGAGTAAGGTTTTTGATGTGTGCACAGTTAGGTACAGTCAAGTGAGCATAATGCAAAGCAAAACTTAGCCCAACCCTCCACAATTTTTGCCAGAACACACAGCTGACTAAGCAAACAGAAACCTTTGCACATACTACCAAAGGAGTTGTGCATGCATATTGCCCACAAACATAGATTAATTGGTAAAGCTGTGCAGATATGCCTGCTTTCATTTCTTCTTCCATGTATGGTACTTTGCCTGACAATTTACCAATGTTTTTAGATATAACTACTCACTTTCCTCCTTTCTACAGAATTGCAATTTTGGAAACTGCCTGAGTGAATTTTTTTTTCCTGTTTCCATTATACTGGGAACATTTTAACAGAGTAGAAGAAAATGCCACATATATATTCAAAATGTGAATCTAAAAATGGACTCATGGGACCAAAGTCTCAGACACTGTAAACTGGCACAGATTCATTCTCTTTGGTAGAACTAGAGTCTACAGCTGAGAATTTGGCCTATAAGCTTTATATCAATTAATTCACTTAAAACTAAAACTTAAAAAAAATAGTTTCCAAGGAAAACATTTTCCTGCTTACCAGCCTGATAACGAAACTTGTAAATTTAGTATCAATGTCCTTGATATTGTGTAAGCAGCTATAAATGATTCTGTAATCAAACAACAGTTAACAGTTGAATTATTGACGTATAAGTCAAATTGAAAGCAGATTCCCCCAGCTAAATCTGCCTCCCATGTTTGCAGGACCTTGTTTTGTACAGTAAACCATGCCAATACAACATTGAATTCAGGCAGCAATTTACACTTGTACAGCAGAAAATTTATCACTAACGTTACGGACTTGACTCCAGAGCATAACTGTACTACTTGGGTTTTTAGCCCTAATGTCTCTGGACTTAAAGAAGCATTTACTTCTGTCCTGCAGACCTCCCACAATATTTGTGGTTGTCCTCCAGGAAAGGCAGCAAGAAAAACATAGCTATTCTAGTGAGTGGCCATGACAACACAAACAGTGGTGCTAAAGCTGGTGGTAGAGAAAACAGACAGAGACTGTGCTGTGGGATAGAGTCTTCTAAAAAGTAAATTAAGTCCTTGTTTAAATCCGCTGGACAATAGGATAGAGCATTCTGGCCAGCAAAATGAGTAACCCAATGGAGGATAAGAGACAGCTCAAGGTCGCTGAAGGAGCTATGGCTTTGACCACACCTCTGAGCAAATCTAGTACATCTCTCTAGTTCTAGATTTTAAGCAAGATGTGTGCCAATAGCTGATAACTTAGACAGTCACCTGCTTTTAATAAATATTTCCGACTTTCACAGGCAGTTAACTAGTAAGTTCCTAACAATCTTCTCAGTAACAGAACTATGGAGAATAATTGATGTTAAATACAGCAAACTGAAAAAATGGAAGTACATCTTTACATCTTTCTCATTTCAACAAAATGGGATCTACCTAGAGCTCCAGTTCCTCTGGACTTCTAATAATAGACCTATAACATCAACACACAGTAAAAGCAGGTGGAATTATCTAGGTCAAATTATTTTCCAAAGTATTTAAAACATGCTAGTGATATCTTTAAGTAATGCAAACCAGTGTCACTCCACTGAAGGCAATGGTTCTAAAGGAAGATCAGGGCTGTACAACACTGTCTGCTAACAGACTAGAGGATATGTTACCATTTAGAAACTTAACTGGGTAATTTAGAGACCGACTGTACTCTTTTAGCATTGCTTTTTATGTCAGAGGCTCTCCTAAAATGACTTACCAGAACAGAGTGTTCTGTTTATTAATAATTACCCTTATTACTATAGAAACAAGCAAAACAAACAGAAATTACCTATAATTTTCCATTGCTGCAGTTCAAATGCATGATTGTGCTTCTGAAGTTAATCCCTAGGAATATTTGAAAAATTATATAATTATGTCCAAAATGTGCTAATAGCCCTAAAGCAAATGGCTTTTTATTGCATTTGTTACTTGTGACCTTTTAGCTCCGTAATTCAGGAGAAGGTGACTGCAACCACTTTCAGTCTAATGGAAGGGCTAAATGCTGTTTGATTTGTGGTTATTTCTGGCAATCTAAAATAATTATTTCTCTAAAATAGAGAAAGTGATACTAGATGGAAAGATGCATAGCTGAAATATTGTGTAGCCACAGGAAAACATGAGGTTATCACTTTGCTGCAAAGGAAGGAGACACTAGCAAGGAGTCATAGCTCAGTGTGAAAACGCACTTTGCATACTCTTCAGAAAGAAAAAAAGACTGTGCAAAAGCAATACCTGGCATCAATAATTTATAATAAATATAAGCAATGAGTGATAATCCACAATTATGGAAAGGATTCAGAGAGGCCGAAATACCTTACTTCGCAATCTACCTTTAGTAACAGGCACCACTACAGAAATGTGACATTTTAAGCCTTGCCCAACACGAAGAACACTCTCCGCGCCCACTTACTGAAGACATCTACCAGTCTGCAGTCTTCACCCACAAAAGACATTGTCTAAATGAGATTCTAGCACGGCAATTGGACCTTCCTCCTCGAATACATTATTGTTACCACCAGTTTGGCATAATAAAATTTACCCAGTAACCCTGTCTGCTTTTACTCGACCATCAGCAAACCTAAGCACGACATTTTGCACAGCTCTCAGAGGGGTGAACCAGCATCATTGCCAAACAGAGGCTCAGCTCTTGTCTTGCTGAAATACGTAGTTATGGGATATAAAAATCCTACAAATAGGATGCCATGAGTGTGCTGCAAAAGGAAAACTCTCTAGTAATGAGAGTGTGTGCACAAGCAATATGAATTTATATCTGCTTCTCTATATACTGTCATAGAGAAATACGCACCTATGCACATGTGTCTTATGGAGGATGTGAGAACGCTCTACGTTTGCTGATTCCTTTGGAATCTGCTTGCTAGCCCACTAACTCGTGTTGCACTGTCACCTTCCCCGCGTCTTGCAGTTCAAAAACTCCAAAGAAAGTTAGATTATCTTTCATTACAAAGACTGCTTTTCCTGCCCCCGCAAATTTCTGCTTCTATAAACTCCATCAAATAGTATGGCCGTTTTGGGTTTCAGTTTGCTTTAAAAAAAAAGAATATTGCACCCCAGCAGACATCTTCCTTTGTAACATGTTTTATCTGCCATCAGATATTTTCATTAAACAATTCACTGTCTGATGGGGGAAGGACAGGACAGGGAAGAAGTGGATTTCAGAAATCATCATTGAATGCCCTTGGGTTTTTTTCTTTTTTGTTTTTTCCCCTTTGTTTTTCTAATAATAGTATGGCATTGTCTGTGGACAGAATGAAAGAGAGAATGTCAGAGAAGTTAGATCATTGGAGGGTTGGTGTCTGTACGTATGTTTTAATGCTTGAAACTTCATTATATAAGGTATTTTCTGGGAACCCTTCATACAAACTGATTTTTCAGTGCAGAAAAATATCCACATATTCATGCGCATACAAAAAAGGCATTTTTCGTTAAGTGCTTTTGAAGCGTATGGGCTGAGATGGCCTTTTCATCTCTGCTGGTTGGCAGGTCAGCTGCCTTCTGCAATGCTGCTGTGGACTCCTAAAAGCATTTTCAGCTTTATGAACAAACTGATACAAAACACGTTAACTCTGACCCTGCAATTATGTTGCATTGAGCAGGATCAGGACAGTTACTGCCTCTTGCAATCTTCCCTTTATTGGTTCAAATGCAAAGAGCACTGAAAAACATTAGTGGCAACCAAGTAATAGTTAAGCTTCAACATTCATTTTTAACCTAACTATTTCAGTAAATAAGTCCAGGAACTGCCATTTAAAGATAATGAGACAGCTGTCAATGGCATGGATGTGTTACAGTCACTCAAAACTACATGGAGCACAGACGAATCGGCAGAATGTCTAAGCTAATTTTATAAAGATCCCAGTGTCCTTAATTACTTTAAAAATGTCTCGTGGGAAGCACTCGATTTTCCATTTTGCCTAATGCAGTATTAATAAAGAAAGTAAAAAGTAGGTGTGTCCCATCGCAGAGATTACCTTGGGTTTGTAATTTCAGATAAACATTAGCAAGTATACACAAATATGTATAGGTAATGAAATTTTCCTCCATGGACAGAACATTTGCCTGGAGAAATACCATCAGATGCTCTGTCAGAAGCAGCCCTCGTGTGCTGCAGAAAAAAAAAGTCTGATCTGGGACAGTCTGGATCACCTCTACTCCAGCTGAAGCTCACTGAAGCAGAGAGAACCCAGCAGTATCATGCCGAGCCAGTTGCCAGCAGCTGAGTGGAGATTTCATAACACCTAGAAGGCCCCTTACAAGCACAAGTAACACTACAGCTTCAGTGCCACTAAAGCTGGTATTTATTCTGCAGAGAACGTGTAGCAATTAGTGGGAGACTGTCAAACTATGCAAGGCAAATCACACGCATCCTGAAATTTGGGTTGTTTTACTCCTGTTTTCTTAATCACTAAGAACTAGTTCTGATCTCTCAATATTGTATTTTTAAATTGAAACACTGGCATATAACTTCTGGTTTGTTTATGAGCCAATTGCTTTAGATATCTTAGCTATAAATTCTATGATTAATATTACAATAGTACTCCCATTATCTCTTCAAAGATGGCAGAAGGTATTGGGTGTCATCTGAGGCCTCCCCCAAAGCACAGTATTTCCCCGATTGTCAGTTCTTATTTTATATCACATGTGCAGTTTCTGTGTCTCCCCTCTAGATCTGTGGACTGATCTGTAGATTTTCATAGAACAGAAATTTCAGGACTTCAGTGTGGAGTAATTGCTCAAAGTTACCGCAATTTTACCTAATTTTCATAAGCATTTTGTCCACACGCATTCTTTCCTGCTCTCCTGACATTTCCTCTAGATAGCAACTAATACAATGTTTTACACTGAAAGCATATGCTTTGGAAAATTGCTTTTCAAAGCATTACACCCTTCATCTCCCACATTCTGTGACTGAAAGGTACAACTTTTCTCAGCTACAAAGATTTGCATCACATGCACGTAACATTACCTGCCTTCATACCTATCAGGAACATTGTGTTTGCAAATTTAAAGTAATAATTTCACTTATATTTAGGGTGGTTATTACATAGTTTAAAGACTTCATTAGCAAGATTCAGAAAGGCCATTAAACACCATTTTTCAGTTGTGGTGAATAGAAAATCTAAGAGAGACCGAAACTAACAAAAACCTTAAAGTTGCTTGTAAAATTAGAAAAATCTCCTGTGGTTGCTGATACATGGTGATCATTCCTGTAATTTTAAAATGAGTTATTATTGTAGGTTTGTCTATCGGGAAGTGTGATTTTTTGGCACTGCACATACAGTTACTGATGTGAGTCCTGTTTTGCTCTCCTGAGCTCTCCACTTAAGCTAATTACCATGTGAAAATCTGTCAGAAACAAAGGGGCAAGTAAGATCCAGGGCACAAGGTTCTCATTCACAAAAATTCTAGAGATACGTGACAGAAGCTGGACTGACTAAAGAGTTCTTTTAGAAGAGCCACTGGTCCCTCAAATCCAAACCTATTCCTCAGCTGCTTCCAGAATCTTTTTCTTTTCTTTTTTTTTTTATATTTAAAACTAGCTCACACTTTGAAGGGGATTGCTGTTGACACAAAAACTCAGCATCTCAGTTCTGATACCTTACAACTCAGCTCTTGTACTGCAGGACGCCCATTCAAACCATAATGAAATGCTAACTGCAAAGGAAGGACTATTTGTATATTTGGTTTCTGAAACGAAAGCTGGGGCCTGCCTCTCCTGTAATTGCTGTCAGGTTGGAGCTATCCTCCTTTCAGAGTGCTTTCCAATGCAGCTGGGAGAAACTGTAACCAAGCAACAGCCAGTTCCCAGTCCTGAGCGTTCACCCATGATTGATGTGAGGACTTTCCTGCTGCCATTGCTGCTGACGGAATGGGCACAGTGATGCCTCACTGGTGGGGAGCGTCTGCAGTCACCGCCTCAACGAGCGAGTCCTCCAAACGTGAGCATTGACACCTAACAGATCCTGCTCTGCTGGCGTTACAGGCCAAGTGCTCGTTCTTTGTCAAACTGGCCGCACACATGGCAGTATGGGATACAAGGATTTTGGAGGAGCACAAAGCAGTGGAGAAGTAGAGGATAAAGTTTTGCCTCCTAAGCCAGTGCAACTCCATCACAAACAAAACCTCTGCACGGCGGGTACATTGATATGTTGTCACTTAGTGGCCTTCTTGATGAGTCAAAATGGCTTGATCCATGTCCCCATTATGGGCAGAGTCTGTGTCCCCGTGTACAGCTTACGACTGGTACTAAATATCCTTAACCCCAAGGGATCACTTCTTCCCGTGCTGTCTTCAAGCCTGAATGCTAACACAAAGGCTTTAAGATTTAGTTGACACAGACCCTAATCAGTAAGGCTATTTCTCAGAGAACTTTTCAAGCTAAACAGGTGGAAAGGAATTTAAATCATGTCTATGGTGTAACTCGAGAGCTTGGAGTTATAATATTCTCTGTCTTACATGCTGATCTGTTTTTATCCATCTGTGTCAATGAAAACAAACAGGGAGCCAACAACTCTAGCTATAATTGGTGGGAGCTGTAGGTACAAATAAAAAAACAGTTTTGCTCTTTAGTACATACAACATATGGAGCAGTACTGTAGGTCAGGAGAATTATTCCTCAGCATTCTATGGGTAGGTTTCTGATAGCGGTTTTATTTTTCAGTGTTGCAAGCTTTAAAAGTGTTATGACATTATTGTTTCTTTCCAGATTGCCTTGATTGAGATCAAAGTTCAGGGGTTGTATTATGTTACCCAAAGATTGCTTTGCTCCTGTTATTTTCAAAGAATTGCATGGATCTGTACCGAGCAGTTTAAGAAGCAGTAAGCCTTGACTTCATTCTGTCTAGTATTAATGAAAATCAGGAATAGAACAGTGAAACACAATAAAACTTGTTTAAAAGAGAAGAAACTCCAGCCCACACAATTTTTCATTGTTTTTCTGCTTTGTTATTTACAGAGTGCCTAAAAAGAAGTTACTGAAAAGATGCAACTTGTTTCAAACTGTTTTCTTTGTTATGTCGTCTTTCACTGCTCCTGCTTTTCAGGCCAAAGACTTTCAGGGTAATTCTGACTTCAATGCCCTTTATACTTATCATGTAACTCTACAAGGGAGTTGTTATATGCAGTGGATAATTAAGCATCTTTGCTGATGGTAGTCTTTGACTATGGCAAGATTCTTACAGTAGTAGTCTTATTTTCTGAACAGTTTTGTCATTCACTAATTAGAATCTGGCCTTAAGGTCTTTTAGAAACACTTTCCTGAACTCATTATCCAAAACTTTTCCGTGCATTTTCCTAGCCATCCTATAGCAGCTAATGGTTAATGTATAGCTTCACTTCTCAACAGAAGCTTTCACGTAACAGAGCAGTCCTCTCCTACTGTCCTCTTTTCCTCCATTGAAAAGTTGAAACCTGTTGCACTGAGGAGGACAGACAACTGGTTCGTTGCCAAAGAGAACAGTATTCTATTGCTACTTTAGTGTTTGTAAGCTGAATTCTGAGGATGCTGTACGTGGAGGTCCCAGAACCTCCTACATAGGAGCCATCTGAAACTGAGCGTTATGCACAGTTGAGAAAATGTGTGCTACAAAATGCAAGAACACTCCAAGGTGGAATGCTGACTTGGAAGCCATGGATAAAAATTTAGGGAAATAGAATAAGATTTAGAGCTTAATTGTGTGAAGACTTTATTCTGTTTTACTTTACACACATGTTTTTTCCCTGCAAAGCTAAAGCACTACTTGAATATTTAAAATTAAGCCCACAATTAAAAGTGTTTCTGGATTCTAGCCAGACTGCTCAGCAACTTGCTCTATTATGCCTCTGGAGAGCGATTAGTTTGTCTTTTGAAAGCCAATTTGTCCACCCTTAATGAATCACTTCTTGCCTCTGTCCTGTGTTTTATTTCATTGGTTTTTACATACAATTTTATGAGATGAAACGACCATCCTGCTACCCTTCAAACACTTCTGACAACCCAAATATTCAGCCTGGGGTAGCGTTGAATCCAAATTCATGGTAGAATCAAGATCCATAACGTTACCTCAGGAGTACAAAGTGTGAAGTACATAATCGCACTATCTTTGCCAAACTTGAACAGAAAATGAAAACACAGAAAACTGCAGCTCAGGAGGATGAAAAGGGAAGTGAGTCAGCCACCATCCCAACTTTATCACAATACAATGTTTCTGTTCTGCTCTACAAAAATACAAAACACAGGAGAATATGAAGAAAAATCATCACTAACAGGCTTATATACTTCATAAACACATACCTAAGAGAACTGCAGCTCTGCAAACAATCTGCCTATGACTGACAAAACATTTATTAAATCAAACATGATGCTCTTGGCACTTCCAAAACAATTGAAATGAGAGGAGAAAGGATGAAGTGAGGCACTTGGGCCTATCTGAGGCAAAGGTATCAAAAATACACAAGCCATAGGGTCCTCTAAATGTAGTTTTTCCTCATTGTCTAGCAATTCATTTTGCTTTAACACAGGCATAAAAATTTATGACAGCCCAACTCTCTTACCCACTAATTATTTCTCATGATAAAATACACACGGTACAGTTCTTAGTTCACCCCTTCCCACCATCACTACAGTAAAACAAAAATTTGACAGTTACAAGGGATGTCAGTGCATTCCCAAGAGGAAAACGGAAAGTTTAGATAAACTACAAAGCCTTTGCAGCTAGTAACTGCCTATAAACTCAATCTATCACGAGCTCAGTCAAGCCTCTCAAACGCCAGAGAGCTGTATAAAAGTGTTCAAAAACCTGTCGCACCATAGCAGCAAAAATTTAGCTCCTCCTTTTCGTGTCACTAGCTGCACCCTCCGCTGCAGAGACCGCATCTGAGACGTTAGCAACTGTGTTTCGCCCCTGACCAGAGCAACAGCAGAGACATGAGCAGCCAGAAGGGCTCTCATGGAAATTATGAGAAGAATAAAGACAAATCAGGATGTGGGTGAGATATTTTAACAGCTACAATAGTCCCTCTATCTGATTTAAAATGAGGCTTGTAATACAGCTATTTGGTTTTACACCTCCCGTTCCCCTACCTGATCTTCAGCGGAATGATAGAGCTGATGAGAAGCACTCATCTGGCTTTACCCAGATTAACAACATTGTAGCTCAGGCAAACTGGTAAATGAATGACTACACAGTTTCATATCTTTTAGCTTGTTAAAAATTGCCGCTTGGCTTTCCATGAAGTAATTCCACCACACGACATATTTTTCAGGAGAGGCATGTTAAATCTATGGTAGCAACACACATTCTGGCATAACAAGGAAACATTTTGCTTGCATTACAGCAACGAAACAACTTGCTGAAACACCATCTGAAACAGAAGGCTCCAGCTGACCAGATCTACTGTATATTCATCATATGCATGAACACTCCTCGTAACAACAAAAATTAGCCTGTGGCTGTGAAGAAAGTATAATATGGCAAGGTAGATTTTATCCTTTTACTCCCTACCTGACTTGTGGTGGAAAGACAAAGCAGCTGTCATAAGGACTGTACAAGATCTTATACTATGTGTCTAGTCTAGAAGAATTGAGAACATGTGTACAGATGGACAACCATGTCTCTCCCCATTCAGTAAATTTGTCTCTCCCAATTGGATAAACTTGGTCACCTGCAAGAGTTTTATTTCTGAAAGTCTTTGGAATTAGCTGTGCTAGGAAAGCTGCTGTGGGAAGTGTTAGGAGTGTCCATAGCTGAAATGGATGCTGTAATACTGAATGACATTTTATATTCTTGGCACAAAAATGGCACTAGTTATTTTAAGCTATCACATTCCACCATGCAATGGCAGAGGGAGCCAAGATTATAAAATACCAGCTACAAATTCTAAGGCCTATTCTCTCCATCTATTTTTAGGTATTCAGGTTGCTATCAGCTCTTATACCATTACTAGGAGAAATAACATGACAGACCAAGAATTCATTGGAGGGACTTAGAGCAGCCTGTCAAGCTCAGGCTGTCAGAAAGACCCAGTTTGTTGGTATTCAAATTACTGGCAAGCTAGATGACCTGAATGTAGCTCAAAAGGCAAAAAAACCAAAAAGAAATCATCACCTAACCAAAGGAAAGTCATTGCAAGAGAGGTTTATAGAAAAATAAATACTCATGAACTTATCATCTTCTCCCTACTATCTCCAGTTATCAGAAGAAAATCAAAGTAATATTCAGATTATTGGATTCCAACAATATATACATCTGCACAGACTTCCCTCAGATGTAGACTAAATAGCTACAAAGTGACTCTGGAATTCTGCTTCTGAAGTTTCTAAAATCAAACAGTTTCATAACTGGATCTGCAATACCTGTGATCAGCTATGACGCAGCAAATTCTGAAAACACACACATTTTTGAGGGAAGAAGAAGAAAAATTTTTCAGAGGTTAGCAATAAAATAAAAAGAAGAAAATGGCTCTCAATCTACCTCAAAAATTGTATCTATTTAAAAGTTCTGGCTATACCTCAGCACAAGTACACATAACCTTTAATATCTTCATTGTTAAGATTTGCCAGTTGAGAAAGTGCTATTATCTGCCTTTTATAGGTAGGGAACAGTACACAGAGAGCCTGACTAACTTGTTCAGTGTCATAAAGGGATCACGTAGTAGAGCCGAGAGTTAAACTTTGTTCTCAAAGCTCTGAAATAAATGCCGTTGTTCGTGAGTTCTTTAAATAAATAGCATTTAATGGGGAAAAAGAGGAGGCAAGAGGAGTATTTTATCATTAGAGATTAAGAATTGGAAGTGTTAGCAGGAATAAAACTCAATGCAATTTGATGTAGGAAAGTACCATAAGGGACTCTTAATAAATAAATTAATCTGGCTACAAAAAAACTAAGCGGGAATAATATTTTTAGTTGTATATTGAAATGGAAAAGCAGATCACATGTTTAATATGAAACAGAAAATCAAACATTATTCATTCCCAAATAAAGTTGGAAGTGGTATTGAAATGTATCATAAGGTCTTCACAGCGTTTAAAGGAGAGTTCTTCTGATTCAAACTCACTATCCATTCTACAATGTTCAAAAAGATCAGCAAATTCTAGACTACCTACATATATTTAGTATGCTATCATTTATACGAAGATGAAAGCTAATCACTTAGGAGCCGCTCTGTGAGAATGCAAGGTTGAAGAGAGTGTTTTTCAACTTGAAATAATCAATAATTTAGTTTTGATCAATTCAACTTTCTACACAAATCAATTCCATAGTCCTGGTCTGTCTATTAGCTTAAGCCCACACTGAATCAACTCGATCACACATGTAATCTAAATTAAATTCAGGCCTGTAGCTTGATATGAAAGTCAAAATTACCCATGATGGTCAAAAGCTGATAGACGGACTCAGTCACCTAGATACCAGGAGTCTGGCCCACTGACAGCATTAGAAATACTGAGGTCTTAAGTGTGCCCTAATATCCAAGCAGCAACTAAGCAGCACGGTGGGTGATGTACTTTTGATATCGTGAACAATTTTTTAAAAGATATTCTCCACAATATGGCACTTTCTGTAAGAATACCGTTAAATGGTATTTGTTTACCTATGCACACCACATATTCCAACCTGTCAGATGTCTGCACGAAGATTTACTTTAGTGGATACACTATAGTATCGCTCCAAATGATACCTTTTACTGGTGTTGAAACGCAAACAGCATAGCTTCTGATGCATCAAAATTACCCCCATTAGCATGACTTTCTTAAGCAGTTAATTCCTGTTCTTGGATATATTTGTACCTTGGTTGGTAGATGGTTTAAGGAAAAAAGTACTGTAGAAATCTGCAGTCTGGCCTGTCTCCAGTTTTCCTGTCCAGCAAATATTCTCTGCTGTAACGTAATTCGCATAGAATGGTTTATGTTTGTCATTGTGTTGGATGACTACAATTAAAATCTTTTGTTGCCACTAAATGTTGCCACTGTTGTGTGTTCACTAAACAAGCATTGAGAATGAACAATGAGGAAGGAAGCGCGCACTCACACAGAGGCAGAAGAGAAAATAATACAGAAGAAATCCTATGCACTTCCCTACTTAAATCACAGTAAAGATCATAAAAACCCCACAGAAACAAGTGAATAATCCTAAATAGCTAGGAGCCTACACTGACAAACTGGACGATGTCTTCCTTCTGGTGCTTCCTTCCTCTCCTTTAATTTAGTTGTAAACTGGCTTGGAATACATTCTGGATTCTCCAAATACAGCTTAAAATGAGTATGACATAGGGAAAAAATCTGCTTATAAATAATCTGCATGTAAGGCTGCATTGTTCAAAGAATAATTTTTCCAAGCAGTACTCTGACTACACGTCCCCATGAGAGAGACTCTGTTCATCATCTAAATGGCTGTAATTAATTGCGAAAAAAATAACTGAAGGCGATTATGAGGAAACACATGGGAGGTGAGATAGACTATTAAATTTATTTCCAAGAGGAGATGTGGAAAGTATTACATTTCCCTGTCCAAATAACCTTAGTTAATATACATTGATCAACTAGTGCTTCAAATATATGCATGGCTTATCAGTTTATCAGTATCTCAAGGTTTGGTGACAATTGTTCTGACATGTTCTCAATAAATATAATAATAGCAAAAGGACAAAAAATAAATGGGGAGATCCATCTTTCAGTGACTACTACCACCTCAGTAGATCAATACATGTCATAACATTCTTATCATTTGGGAAACAGAAATTCTTTTATGGCAATAAAGCTTTAGTATTTTAGTTATTAATTTAGATCAGTCATGACAGACCCAGGAAATTTCAGACTGGTACAGGGAAAACACAAAATTCATTCAAAATAATTGTGAAAAACATTTGTGATCTCAACTGAGATCTTTCACCTGTTATGTGGGTTTGAGATTTATGTCCAGATTTTCAACCCCCTGTTTAAGAAGGCAGGTTCCAATTTTACTGTATGATGGAATTTTGAAAAATAAGTAAAATAAAGTCATTAATGTGCTGCTTTTTGTTACTGTCATTGAGAAAATAACCGAATCCTGCTTTCTGGAATTGGAACATAAGAATTGTCATACCAAATAATAGAATACTGCCAAACAGAGGCTAGAATAGAGTTGCTGTAAGCGGTGGACAATAGTAGGTGCTACAACAGAAGGTGTTGCAGTTTTTGCAGATTTTTCCATATTTCGGAATCCCAAATTCTCCTTTCTTAAAGGCAAAGAAAACTAATTTGTTTCGGTGGGAGGGTTGATACTCCTGGTAGTTTTAAACTGAGCTAGTGGAACTGGATATTACTACTGTGCCTATAGCTATCTGTTTTTTTTGAAAGCTGTCAGTTGCAATTATATCTATTGGCACTTTTTATGTGGAAGTCTCCAAGCAGTTACCAATTATTAATTTTACAACTTGAGTGAGAAACAAGTTCTTAGTCCCTTTCGGCATACGTGCAAACTAAGAAACATAGGGTTAAATAAGATTCCCAAAATAAGTCAGTGACATATAAAATCCAGGTCATCTTGACTTATAATACTGTAGCTCACTCAGCATTTTTATAGAGCAATAAATGAAACATTTTTCCTGTAAAGATAGATTTAGCTCATTTTCCTGATTAAACACTGATAGTTACTGTCTGCTTGTGCTAATGAGTGACGTGGGCATTTCTGTCACTATTTGTCAATTAACACAGAATACCAACCAGATATTAAAAACTAAACGAGTGTAATTCACTTTGAGCCTAGGAACTGCTGCTTAGACTGTGAAGGCTGGAAGGAAGCTTAGATATAAAAATCATGTATAGATTGTGTATTTTTATGAAAAAAAGATGATATCAAGTATAGCCAACTTTTCTCTCACCCAAGGACTGGAATTTATATAGGGCATATTTCAGGAAAAGACTATGGCTGTATTTTATGTTTGGCTGCACTGCCACGGCGGCAATACTAATCTTTGGCACAGGGGAAAACTGTCATGTCAGACAAACTCCAGCTGCCCACTCCGCCTGTCACTTCCTTCATCTTCAAGTCTGTAACAGAGGGATGGAGGGGTCTGTGAGCATGTTAGCGAGGACGCGGCAGTGGGGGCCTGAGGGAGAGGAAGAGGACAGGAGTAAGCTGAGTGGGGAGAAGGGAATGGGGAGAAGGGGACAAGCAAACTAGAAGTGAGGAAAATGTTAAGAGAGGGTAGGATGGGCAGAAAATAAAAGCCTGGACAGGGAGTGGAAAGGGAACAAGAAGAGAAAGAAGTAAAAAGCCACTGGATGTCCCTTTGGGATATTTGTTTTTTGGAGAGAGGAGGAAGCTGATACACATTTATTTATAAATGTCCTCAGTGTGCAGGTTCTTTTAAGGTAAAATCTAGATGGCTCTCGGCAGGCTGCCATGTCACTCTGAAAAGATTCCCCCCCAGAGTAATGACATCAAGGCATGCATGATGGACTCCACCTGATGTCATCGTCTGTGGCTTTCAGCCATGCGTCTCTCAAGAAGTGCAAAGCTAGAAGTTGTGGAGGGCTAGTCAAAGACAAGAGCAGAGAAGGTTTCAGCAAGAGATGTTTATCTCTTGAATGAGAGATTATATCTCCTTTAACCCCTGTATGCACATCTCAAGGTGAATAAAACCGTAAAAATCAACACACATAGGTGTTCTGGGTTCATTAACAGGCAGAACAACACTAACAAACAGGAATTTTAGGTTCAGGTTCACTTGCAGAGCCTTGGTACCAAGTTTATGAAAAACCTGGTTTCTGGGTGTTTCTCCAGTCAGATAGCATGATCATGAATTGCTGACCAGAAAGAAAATGGTCTAAGCACAAAAATGAAAGTGCAGTTAAACAACAAATCCTCTGCACTACTTTATCGTGACCTTGTTCTTGCTCGCATGCAATGAACACTGTAAGGGAATCGAGAACAAGCAATTGATGTTGAAACATATAATGGATTGAACATGGCAAGGGCTGGTGTGTAGAAACCAGCACTACCTAATGGCAAGGTGTCTCGCACCAGAAAGCACTGGGCCTTAGCACTCATCGGAGCTGATCGCCTTGCTCACCTCAGCAAGGAAGTCTGCCACGCTCTCCTGTAGCGTAGCCATGATGGATAGCAGAGATAAGGCAATATCCATTTCCAGTCTGTGGAGAATGACTTGTAGCATTTTCATACTCTGTAGATGAGTTTCTATGGTTGGGGAAGCTGGAAGACATTTTTGAGATGGGTGTTCATACACTTTATTATGGGGTAAAAATCAGTCCTCCCTCAAAGACATTAATTCTTTGTTAGAAGAAAATAAAAAGTCCTCTGAAAATGCATGTTCACTCATTATTCAGTCTAAAATATTTCTGAAAAGTATTTTCCCTATGTTCAGATAGAGGTGGATATAACATCCATCCACAATCAAGGGCATCTTCATCCAGAGATAATGGAACAACTAGTCCAAGGGCTGTCTTTCCCCTGCACTTCTTATCAGTGGTCCTGCAGCTGGTCTTGAGAAAAAAAAAGAAATAAAAAAATTCACTTGGCTTTGAGTATTAAACCACTGAACATTCTCTGCAGCTTCATACTTAGTCTAGTACTGTCTATTTCTCTTAGTTTGATAAAATTTTGGTCTATAATTAAGCGCCCCACAGTGTCATCCCAGTTTTCAGAGGTCTGGAATATACTGGCATATGCCCTTTTGGGAAATTTTAAATTGCCTTCCAGTCTTTTGTCATAAGTAGTATGTCCCACACCGCTGAAGTTTCTTTTCAGTATAAAAGATTATTTCTTAGAAAATAATAGTATCTATAATGTCATTTGATTTTCTTTCAAGAAGGGTCCTCCCCTTCAGTTTAGCTTTTGTTTAGCTTCTTAGAAGTGCACTTTAAGCTTTTCAGATTTGCAGACATACAATTTTGAAAGGCTGGTTCATTAATTTTTTTCCTCAATTATTTCATACTGATCATACAATGATATGTGATGAAACTCAAATTCCAAGGAACAAATGAAATCAACCTATAAAAAATACGAAAATGACAATCAAAAGCCAAATAAACCTTAAACCTACTTTTCAGTTCAAAAGAAAGCAGTATGTTGTGCTTCTATAATATCTGTATTTCTGTTCTTTGCCAACAGACAGAAAATTAATGTTAAAGCAGCTAATGACCAACCCCTGTGGGCTGTTTTATGAAGTGGCACAATAGACTGAATAATATTTGGAAAAAGAGTCACAAATGCAATGCAGAACCGAATCTGCCTCATTCAAAATAGCTAATGCAGACTACAGGAATATGTTACAATCATACATTTTTACTAAAATAATGACAAGCAACTCTCTCAAAATCTTTGTCATTCCCCTAAGAATTTGTGTCCACAGTTACTTTTCAGTAGTTCCATAAAATCCCAAACTGACTGACTCCTTTCACTAGTGTTCTAATTAAAACACCGGGATCACATACAGAATATTTTAGCTAATTTTAGAACATGTCCACAGTGCTTTCATGGAATTTCATTAAAACTCACTGCAGGTGCATTAAAACTTTGCAATTTTATTTTTGTCTATTTGTTTTCTATGAGTGATGTTTGAAGGGCATAAAAGAAACATACTAAATCATGAAAGACTATATTCAGCAAAATTCAGCTTTTCCAGTGCTGAGTAATTAAAGCAGGCTTGCATGGCTCTGTACAGGGCTTAATCCTCACTGAAATTTAAAAGTAAAAAAAAAAAATCTGTTCCCCACTATTACAGAAAGTCTTCATTAGCTTTGTATTCTTGACCATATTCCCAAGAAGTCATTAGAAATCTGTATACTGTTACACAATGGGGGAAGATGGTCTTGTAGCCAGAGTGCTGCCCCGGCATTCAGGAGATAAAGCTCTGGCTTCAAGGGGCAGCCACGCACACTGTGGTTGACCTTTCCTCTCTCTATATCCTAGCTCCTAGTTGTCGAAATGAGAATGATACTATATTGCTAAGGCACAGGAGTTACAGAATGGCAAAAGGCCTGTAACCACTTGAAACGAAAAAAAAAAAAACCCCAACACCCAAACCACCATGGCTTTAATATATTTATGGTATATCTAAAAATAGTTGCATATTTACTAAGAGGAGTTAGCACCTTGAGGAACTGTGTTCTAGTCTGTCAAAATCAAGAAATGCCAATGAATACAAATAGTTAATCATTATCCTGGGAAACTGGATGTGGTAAGGTGACTGCATTTATTATAAAGCATCTTTTATATATTTCTATAGCTTTCTATAGCTTTGGTGTTGTCAATTCCACAAAATGAATCTGTAGGCTGAGCAAAAGTCATTGCATAAAGTTAATATAGTTTAATGTCTTGCAATATATAAAAAACCCACAAATTTTCTTTCACAGTTTTTCATTTCTCTAAGTATAAATTAAACTTCCAACATTATACGCTGCATAGAGCCTGGAGCTTCCACTAATATACCTGTTTCCACAGGAAGCAGCAATTGCTTCTCAAAAAATGAGTGTGAGGCCAACAGAAACAGAGTGGTAATGAATTTGGCGAGGACAGCCAAAGTGGAACTCAGCCATTTTTGCACGCTGGATCTTACTTTGCATTCTTATGTGACAAAATGTTCATCATCCACATGTTGCCAAAAAAATACAACTACAACAAAAGAAAAAAAAAAGATCCCTTGCTTCTCACATGTACAGTAGGTCTTAGCAAAACCCAAATCAAGTGATGAACAATACTTAACGCAAATGTGCCCTTATCACTTGAGGTCATTTCCTCCATAACCATCAAAACTATCCATTCCATGAACACTTGCAAACAAAGCTACAGCTGCTTCACTGCTAGCGTCCGATGTTATCAGAAGTTACCATGTTCCAATAGAGGACACTCATTAACAGCATACATCGTTGCATCTAGCTGCCTGCAAAGGACGTTCAGAGAGCTATTTTGGACTCATCTATGATGACTGTCTGCAGATGGACGTTGGCAACCTCAGAAGCGGGACCACTGACAGCACTGAAGGTGAGAACCCAGATGATGCAGTGTACACTTGACGATGCATGAGTTGGTTGCTAAAGCAGTGATGTAATATGGCTATAAGAGACAACAGCACCCAACCACTTTGCCTGCACTCATATGAAGAGGGACAACAAGAATCACTGAAAACCAGTAACCTCTCCTCTCCTTGAGCATCTGCAGCCAGTACCGTTGGAACAGCACGCCACATGAGATCATAACTGACAAATGAGCCTCTGCAGATTAGAGTAAATCTCACCTACTGCATGGATGGGAGTAGAAGCATGTGGCAGCAGAAATAAGTGTTCTCAAACTTGCCACAATTCCACTTGCCACTGAAATATTGCTAATTCAATGGTGAACACAGGCTGTAGAAAAGGCTGGGTAAACAAAATGTTAAAAGATGTCTCACTTGAATTCAGTCCAACAGAGAAGGGAAGAGAGTGCCCAGACAATAAAGGAATATATGGATTAGTCGCATACTTTGTTCATGCGATGCCTCTGTTCAGTTAAACTTGCCCTTCCTGACCTGTCTTCAAGACGTGTTATCATATTTTCTCTGAGTATTATTTTGGAAAAAAACAAGACAAGCAATTCTTTTTTATTGATTTCTTCTGCCAGGTTTCTTGATGCAGAAGTACATTTTATGATCAAACTTCAGTCTTTACTTTTATGGTGGTAAACAATATATGGTGTATTTTTTACTTTTTTTTTTATAGAAGAGTATGTGCGCATGTGATGGAGGAGACAGAAGAAATGAATTGTCTCAAGTCATTCAAAGATCATTCTCCATATATTTCCTGTTCTGCTGCTTCAACCTACTTTACAATAACTGTCACTGGAGGTTAACAGTCTAGTATTGCCCAGAAGGTAAAAAGAAGTGGAAATTAACTTCTTCAAAACTTTCCTTCCTAATTGCCAATGAAATATGAATTAAGTCTTAATATGTGTATCTGCAATGCAGCTGAATGCTACCAGAGCATGAGTCACAGCTCTCTGATGACTGGCTAATGAACTCACCACTATGTAAGCATGCATGCACATGCATGCAAAAATTTACTGCTACTGAATTTAATTCATAGTGCGTTTTTGCGTTCTGGAGAATTTGCAAATAAGCTTGCCATCCTGCCCTTTAATACATCTGCAGACATTACTGTATCTCTGATACAAAACGAGTGTTACGTCTCTGCACGAAGGCTTTACAGGTGAAGGCCACATGGTTTCTCGCACAACTTTGGAAGAAAAGGACTGGCTAAAAATGAAAAAGACGTAGCAGGTACGCACACTGCCACCTTTAACTAGAGACAGTTTTGATGCCTCCCAAAAGAATATTCAAGAAAGTTATATAAAGGCACAAAAAGAGAAATGTGCTCTTTCTTTAAGAGCTGATCATATGTACTGTAAAGGTGTTGACAATAGATAATATCTGCTAGACATATTTATAAAATAAAGCTAAAAGACAGTGGTTATACTGAAACTTCATCTTTTATTTTGTCAGAGAATAACAAGGATGCAAGAAAGGATCATATGCAGCACCTGACTGCTACAGAATGTGGAATCACAGCATTCATCTATAATTTACGAGTTACTGCAACTGTTCACATATGGTTAGATCATATAGTGTTCACCCCAGTAGCCAGACTAACTGACAGAAGGTTTCCATCCTTCACAAAATGATGCTGATCATTAGTTGTATTTCTGGAAACTCTTAAAAGAAATACAGAAATATAGGAATATGCAACCCGACAGATTTTTGTAAGCAGCATCAACTGACAGAACTACTTCAAGACCACTGAATTCTTGTACAATGTATGTGGTGGGGAAAATAAAGAACCTGTTCAGATTAAAAATGGGAGAAATTATGAGGCAAGAAATAAAAGCAGATATTCTTCTATACACAAACCTAACAAATGGATTAAATCATCATTTTATCTAGGTTGAAATGGCTTTTTAAAGAGAATTCTGGATATCATTTTAGGGGAAAAGTGAGTTAAATGGTCCGTTATTCAAATGCTGGATTCTTTACTTGACAGGATTTGTGGAGTGACAAGAAACGATAAACCATACTGGCTAGTCACCCAGTGCTGGTTGCACTTCTTATCATTAGGAAGACACATCAACAGTGAGGTGTATGTTTAATGCTTTTCGTTGTAAACGGAAAAGCATAGATTTTCTCTAACAATTATCTTGGGAAAAGAAGCTTGTTGTTAAATATTGAGTAACTTAATCAATATGCAACACTAAAGAAAGTAGAAGCACTCTAAAATACCATTACCTCAGCATATATGAAAAGCAAGAGTTCAGCCTTACAGTTTTTGCAGTGGGGGTGCTGTGGCAGGTTTATTTTTACTTTTAAGGAAAAAGACTATCACAATAACAACTGGCCTCAGCAGAAGCCCTTCTGTACATATCATTGAGGAAATCATGTCAATTACTTGCTTAAATATCTAAAATCTGGCTTGGAAAGCTTTCTTTCCTAGCTTAAAGAAAAAACAGCCCTGTATTCCTATACAGACAAGAATATGCCTCAATATTTTCATGGTTTAGGAATGTTTAGAAACTTTGTAAATAAGATACAAATACTGAGAAAAAAAATCATTTGTTTATGATACTTTGCTAGCTTGAAATTTGCATTTAACGTAATTTAAACAACGCAGAAGGAAATAGAGATGTCAGTTTTCATGGTTTTCTATTTTTAAATACATATAGAATAATATAAACATCATGTTTTCTCTGGTTTCTCCACCACAAATGCAGTATATTCCCATTTCTTCGACCAAACCACAAGTATTTCCATGACAGGTGCTTTGTGGACTCTTCTGTTCAGTTCTGCTTTTAGAATGTTTTTATCTTGAATGTTGATATAAACACACACACTTTTTCTAGATCAAGGATCTTCTTTTCTGTAACTGAGCCCTTGCCAAGAAGCAGCAATCCTGCAAATAGTAAGACAAAATCTATTTCTACTGTCAGAACTCACAATTGCAGCACTCACAGAGTAGATAAGGGAGGTACAGAGAAGACCAAGATCATTCATGTCTTCCCAATTACCAGAGACGTGTATTCACCTGAGCATGGGAACTCTGAGAAACAACATTCCCAATTATTATGAGATTTCCAATAAAATTCAGAGAGTTCACAACAGTCTTTTCCTTCGATAGCTCACTGTAAGATAGGACTAAATTCTTGGCTCTTCTGCTGTCCTGGTAGTACACCTGAAGGTTATTACTTTATCAGGATCAAGCAAGCATCTTCCCTGCCCCTTCTAGCAACCCTTGACTCTGTTGCCAAATGACATCACATAGCTTAATTTTGGTTTGGATTTTGGTGCTGCTCCAAGCATTTGCATAGCGAGAAGACTCTTCAAAGTACCTGCTTTGCACCCTTCCTGGCTGATCAACAAGGTCAAGCACAGATATGTGCTTTGTGCTGGCATTCAGAGGAAAGTGATCTTCCTTTCCCCTGTGTCCTTGTGCAAGCAGGCAGATGGCATTCGGCACACACCAGATAGTAGAAATTTTTCTGTAGGACTGTCTTTAGACAGAATTAACAACAAAAGCCTGGAGAACCAGCAAATTATTCAACAGCAGCAGTGACTGCTGAGACAAGAGAAAGGGACGGTGATGTCTCCAAATGGCTTGCACAATGAGTCACTTCCTGAACAACTGCCCTTGCATCTCCTTGCAAAGTGCAAGTTGCTGTCAGCCACAGCGCAGTTCTAAAATCAGTATACCCCTCTAAAACAACATCTTTTGTGCTCCGCAGAGTCATAGAACATGGCAAGACACAGTATATGGTGCTACAGCTCAAGCTAACCTGGAAGCTAAACTGTACCAGTGCTGCAGGTGCCATCCCAGTCCATGGAGAAGTCTGCTGCCCAACTTCCCGCCCGCTTAGCCAGGGTACTGACAGACTCTTTTGTCAATAGACGCATATGGTCTATTTTCAAAACCAATTTTAAGTTAGCCTGGAGGCCACTTGACCTGCCCTCCAACCAAATTATTTGCTGGTGAAAATTAAGATCCAAATCACTGGAGACTGCCAAATGGAAGGTACAGCTCCCCACACATCATTTTTTAAAGGCAGAAAGCAAGCCAAATGCAAACTGAGGTTAATGCAATATATACAAGAAAGAGAAATAAGATTAGATGTGATGTATGTGCCAGGAGCCCTTCTGCAGGCAAAAGAGAAAAAAGAGAATAAGGTTAACATCTTTGATTTTTCCCCTCCCCCTCCACAAGAGCTGAGAGGAGTCTTCATAGCAGCAAGGTCAATTCTAATCTTATTTCCCACAGTTATTTCATTACCTTCATTCCTATTTTTTAAACTTCACAGCAAAAATATATTTTCCAGAAATCTCTGCAATTCAGGATCACTTATATATTATAGCAGCTCATTTTAAATAATTAACATGAGACACATACAGAAAGAAACCTCTTTAAACAATAGCCACCTGCAACTAATATTCGAAGAAAATGCACCCTTTTCTTCTTCTGAATGGTTGCAGCCTCTCATGAAAACATTAACATTTTGCACACAAAAAAATGATGTAATTAGCAAGAACTTTCACTATTTCTGTTCTCATTATTGCTGATTACCAGAAATTATCAGGCAAACAATGACTGCTTTCTCTTTTTATGATCAATTTATTCACCCTCCATCTGATTTCTTTGGTGATGAACTGAAATTTAGGCTCTTGTGTCTATGGCACTGTGTGAGAGAGAGAGAAAATGAGATGAGGGAGAGGGAGAGAAATTAAACAGCAAGTACGAGTAAAGTGTCAGAAAGCATTTAAATTATCCACGCCAACTTTTATTTTTACTTCAAGCGCTGCAATATTTTTTTACATTTTTGTTAAAATCACAGCTCCTAGAATCATCCGATTAGTCCAGACTTCATTATTAATTATAACAATAAATAAAACCACCTTCTCACACAGCAAAAGATTGAAAGCATGTTTTCAAAATAAGCTTGAAATGACTGAAAGGCTTAAAAGATCCAGACAAGTAAAGCCATCCCCCAAAAATCTTTAGGGAGAGCCCAAATCTTGTCAGTTCAAAGCCACTCTCATAATTTTGGGGTGATAATACTGATTTTCCAATAGTAGGGCAAGACTCTGTTACCATGGCAGCTGGCAAGAGGTGGGGATTGCTTCCACTTAAATACCAAAGCACAGCCAAGTTTCAGCAGTTGCAGAAAAGCTACCTGGGAACACTGTTGAAAAAAAAAAACCCCACCCAAAAACCTGTGCTGAGTTCTACATTGCCAGAGCTCTACTGCTATTACTATCCATCTCCCTCATTCAAATCTATTTGGCATCCATCTTTGCAAGCTGCAGTCATTCTTTAGACTATTGCACAGACACCCCTTTATTTTTTATGAGGGTTAGGGAAGATTTCTCTTGCTTGAACCACTTAATGCCCTGTTGTTCAGGGTACAGTCGAGCACGCTCATCTTCTGCCTGGGAGGACACCTCCCAAGCTCCCCTCTAGGGAGCTCTTCCCTGCAGGCACAACTGCAGTTCCCATACTTAAGACCAGGCAAAATGATGTGCTTTTCAAAATGAACAAAAAAATACCCTATTCTCAGCCTGAGACTTTGCATTTTAAGCTTTAGCCTGGAGCAAATTATTAAGGCAGAGTTGCCGTCTAAATCCCTGGAAATAGGGGTTTATAGTGAAAATACTGACAGATCCATAACTATAGCCATGCAAATACAGCAGATAAAAATGTGTATGAATGATAATGTAATTTAATGGCTTGAAGAATTTTTACTGGGGAGGAGGGTAATGTCTGCTTTATTTTGACAGTGTAAAATGTCACAGCAGAATCCAAGGATGTAGCAGAGTCATACTCTATACTTCTTTGAGATTATTTGACAAGAACAATTTCAGTGTTCTATTTAATGCACTTACGACAAATTTAAGTGATGAATTGATGCCTGAGAGACAGTGTGGCTAGAATTAGGAGAACAAATTTTCTTGTTATGGGAGCAGCTACAGGCCAGTTCAGTGCTGATGGGCATACTAAAAGTTAGGTAAAGGAAATCTGATAAGAGTATTCTGTCAGTGGCTGTGAACGTGGAAAGCTATATATTTATTAAACTATAATGTCAGCAGGTTATACTTTGAAGTACCTCAGAGGCACTGACTCCTCAAAGTCTGTGGATACAAGAAAAGGATCAGAGTCTTTTTGGAAAAGTCAGTTTGCTAAGAAAAGCAAACATTACAACTCCAGATGTCACTTTTAGTCAAATATCATATTATTTCATTGATCTCCTCTAATATAGAGTAAAACTGAACACACTATTCTGTAAAAATGAACCTTCACTTAATAACAGTGGAATGAAGTCAGGCATCATTCTAGAGGTCTCATTTTTATGTCATTTTCCATGCTCAGTAAATAGTTACAACCACGTTGAAATCTGCAGTTACTAGAGGCTTAATCCCACCAATGTTCTAGACACAGTATTTCAGAGGGAGATTTACATCCATAAAGAATACTGCACTGGACATTTTTAAAGCATAATGGCAGAGAAAAGCCATCTGCAAGAAACATTTGTAGAACAACTTAAAAATGAATCATGCCAACCTTCATCAACATTACCAAAAGCATGAGGACATCTCCCACTGGTTTTCAGCACAGATGAACTGGTGACCTGCTTCTAGAGAATCATGAGCTTGAGCTGAGAAACCACATTTGTTTTGAAGGAAATAAAAAAATCTTAGGGACCCCAGTAAACCAGCCAGCAGTGAAAGATCTGCATCTGGGTTTACAAGGCTTGCAGAATGATTAGAATTTGAACGTCCATGCATTTTGAATGAGCTGTTTTAAATTATTTTCCACTGAAAATGAAACATTCTTATTCATAGTAAGAATGAGTAAGTAGAAGCAGGCATGTACAACAAAATGCCTAGTTCAATGTGCTGCATCCTGGAGACTCACCATAGAACTGGCACCAGCAGAGATTTAAACTAGGATAGAGTCCAGCAGGGACAGAGAACAGATACACACGTTGCTCTCTTCCAGGTCTTTCAAAGATGGAAGAAAGGAGTAACACTTGCTGTTAGCACAGTATCTTGGGTATTAGTCAGAGAAGAATACACAAAAAATTTCTACCTTTCTGTAGCAGATTTCATCATTAATGTCCTAGAATTCAGCTAAAAATTTAAAGCTGCTTCACCAAACAAAAATTTTCAAAGAACAACAGGAAAAGCTGGACTGTTGAATTTCCACCAAAGTCATTTACTGGGACTGAAGATGTGGGTCTGAAACATAGGTGTAACTCTTGCCTCTCACTTCAGATTTGATAAATGGGATCCATGAAATCTACACAGAAAACTCTATCCTGTTCATTCTGAAGACTGATCCTTACCCAACAGATAGGAAGCATCAATACCTTATTACACACTGATAACAGCTATTGTCTGTTGCCCTGATGCTTCATGCTACCATAATTTGTGCAATTATCGCCTCAGGCAGATCACGTAGCACACCCTCAGGAATGACAGTTTAGGGAGATGAGACACATGGCTGATAAGTACTAAGGGTAGAGCGATCTAAAATGCAGGGGTTGTAAAGTGCTGCCTGATCTATATGCTCAAAATAGCCCACATGCAGAAAGGTATTAGAAAGAAAGGGTGGCCACTTGGTGAAGGAACAGGGCTCAGGAGATCTGGAGTCAGTTCTTAGATCTATCAACGTGTGGCCTTAGCAACGTATTAGGTTGCACTTTTTTGTTCATTTGTAAAACAGAAATTATCTTTCCCTCCCAGAGTTTGGAGAAATATGCAAATACAAGCGCAAGAGACCATTTAGTCTGCAGAGGCACACCTAAGTTCAGGATCTGCAGGCATAAATAGATAGGTGCTGACATCCTTAAGAACACTGCATGTGTAAAATAGGTATGAACCTCTGAGTACAGATTCAGGCCAAGAATCAGACTAAAAGAAGTTCAAGGTGAATAAGCAGAACCTGCTGGTGTTACTGCTTCTTCCAAGCTTTGTGGATTAATGACATTAAAAGATAGGATGAAATGGATTGTATATGCTTGTAAATATTGTAAATGCGGATGACATACGTTTTTGTCTACATTTGTTGTATTTAGGGTTCATTGTAGTTGGAGAGTTATGCCAGATATAAGGACTTATTAAATGCAAATATAAAGACTAGCCTCTCTTAATTAAGAAGAAAACTGAACAATACTGCAGGTAGCATCCACATAAAATCATGTTGCTGAGTCCATGGAGTCATCTGTATATGCTTTGGAATTTATGAAATCTTCAAAACCAGATCTGTGCTTCTCTGTGTGCATTCATGGTCTGGCCTATTTTCTTCCACAGGGAAATAAACCATGGATCTATTTGATTGCAAGTCATTTTACCAACTGGAAACTAAGCTATAATTGCTTATACACAGTTACAAGTTGCTTACTCTGTTTGTTTTCAAGTATTGAACTTGTTGAACTATTACGTGATGTCCCCAAGCCTAACACAGAAATTAAAGCTCTGGGGGTGAATTTGGCTTCCAATTAGAGATAACATTATTGCTCCATCACTAAAAGAGGCTACTTCCTGTGAGATTTGGATTAACTAGGAAGACACATCCATGGCAAATCTACAGCACAATGAACTTACCCTGGACCAAATTCACCTTTTTATTGT
>Ga0181612_115102_pt1 | contig 32460 bp, 21 predicted proteins | sample HoacroProtozoa21_FD_119630 | JGI IMG/M metagenome (GOLD analysis project Ga0181612, IMG submission 119630) | Hoatzin crop microbial communities from Cojedes, Venezuel. Combined Assembly of Gp0051906, Gp0051904, Gp0051908 | reverse complement strand
CCCCGTGAACAGTTCCTTCTTGCCCTCAAAATAGGCCTCAAGAGTGGTTACCAACAATGACTTGCCGAAGCGGCGCGGGCGGCTAATGAAAAAGTATTTACCAGCATTGGCCAGCTTGTGCACCAATGCAGTCTTGTCCACATAGACAAAACGATTGTTGATAATTTCCTCGAATGTCTGTATCCCGATGGGGTAACGCCTCTGTTGTTCCATGACGGTAGAATTGTGTTTGATTGCTGCAAATATACATGAAATTTTTGAATTTCACTTCAACTTCGTTAAAAAACTGGCTAGCAAGTTAATGTTGATATTGAACTGCTTGTAAGGTTAAAAAAATGTGAATGTGAGGTGAAATGTGAGTGTATGTGAGGATTTTGAAGTAATTTTGTGAAAAATTATTAACCATAAACCCAAATTTAAGTCATGCGAAACCTATTGACTACCTTTATTTTACTGATGCTTTGTGCACCATTGGCATGGAGTGTTCCTGCCTTGCGCACTCCTGTGATTCACACCAACAGCGATGGCAGCACCGTGACAGTGATGATGCTGGGTGATGAGTGGTCACACGGCTATGTGACTGCCGATGACCGAATGCCTGTCGCCATCAATGATGCAGGTGATTGTTGTTATGCTGTCAACGGCGTGCCCACGGGTGTGCGTGCCCACAATGCCATGGAGCGTACAGCTGACGAGCAGGCGTGGGTTGAGGCTCATGCTGGTCGGTTGTCGTTACCTGCCGCTTCTCGTCGCATTGCCCGTGAGGATGCCAACGATGAGCCACAGGTGCCTTGCACAGGTTCACCCCGCATTCCCATTATCTTGGTTAACTATAGCGATGTCCAGTTTGTTGATGATGATCCTGTTGAAACATTTGAGACTCAGTTTAATACCAAGGAATTGAGTTGCTACAACTACTTTGTGGACCAATCCCGTGAGCAGTTCACGCCTCAGTTTGATATCCTTGGTCCAGTACAGCTTGATTCGGTGCGAGCTTTCTATGGCAGCAACGATGCCTATGGCTATGACAAGCAATTGGGTACGATGATAGTAGAAGCTTGTGAGGGCCTTCCTGATAGCATTGACTTCTCGGTGTATGACAACGATGGTGACGGCAATGTGGATGTTGTGATTGTGCTTTATGCTGGAGTGGGTGAGGCACAGGCCTATCGCAGTGTCCCCTCGTCGGTCTGGCCGTGTCAGTGGAACCTGGATGAATGTTACCAGTGGGGTTATAGTACTAAGGGTTCGTTTGAACTTGATGGCGTGACTGTCAACAAGTTTGCCGTGTTCAACGAGTTGTCTGGTAGCAGCAATAGTGGCAAGACAATTGACGGCATTGGCACTTTCTGTCACGAGTTTAGTCATTGTTTGGGCTTGCCTGACTTTTATGCGACTAACAGTAGCTATGCATATGGCATGGATAGTTGGAGCTTGATGGATTACGGCTGCTACAACGGTAATGGCAATGTGCCAGTGGGATATGATGCTTATGAGCGTCATTTCATGGGCTGGATGGATCTCATTGATCCTGAGCCAGACACTCAATACACCTTGAAAGCCCTTAATGCTGGTGGAGAGGCAGTGAAAATCGTCAATGACAGCAACACCGATGAATATTATCTGGTAGAATACCGTCAAAAGACCAAGTGGGATTTGTATATGGCTGCAACCGGATTGATGATAACCCATGTGGATTATAGCAAGAGCGCATGGCGGGACAACACGGTGAACAATATCACCAGTCACCAGCGCATGACTATCATTCCAGCTGACAACAAGTTGTCATCATCGAATAACAAGGGTGACTTGTGGCCCTATAATGGTCTTGATTCACTGACAGATAACTCCACGCCAGCAGCCAAGGTATTCACTGGTAACTACATGGGCAAGCCCCTCACCGACATGGTTATCAATGGTGATGGAACAGCGTCGTTTGTTTACATCCAAGGTGGCTCCATCTTGACTGGAGATGTGAATGCAGACGGTGAAGTCACTATTGCTGATGTCAACGCCATCATCGATATCATCCTGGGCGCAGAGGTTGACGAGGACACCATGACCCGTGCTGATGTGAATGGTGATGGTGAAGTGACCATTGCCGATGTCAACGCTGTTGTTGATATTATCCTGGGCAAGGAGTAGCTGCCATGCACCAACGAATAATCGAAAGCGGGCTACAACCTGATGGTTAGCCCGCTTTTGATTATCCTAGTGGTAGATATTATCAGGACTTGTTGGTCATGATGTTGAGGACCATGTTGTCGGTTGCGCACATCGCATCAGCACCAATGGCGGTGAGGTTGTGTATTGAACGATCCACATCGGTGTCAATGATGCCTTCGGCATCGGTCACGTGACGCCCTTCCATGGCAAGCACTGCCGACAGCAATGCTGTGGAGACACCAGATGAAATCTTGAGGGCGCAACTGGGCTTGGCCCCGTCACAAATCATGCCGGTGAGGTTGGCTATCATGTTCTTGACAGCATAGCAGATGCGTTGATAGTCTCCACCCATGAGATAGGTGATGCCGCAACTGCTGCCGATTGATGCCACAACACAGCCACACAGTGCACTGAGCTTGCCCAGGCTTTGCTTGATGTAGATGGCGGTGAGGTGGCTCAACGTCAGGGCACGTATCGTTTCCTCCTCGGTGTTCTCGTTCTCGATGGCATAGACGGCGACGGGGTTGGTGGCACAGATGCCCTGGTTGCCACTACCGCTGTTGCTCATCACGGGAATCATGGCACCACCCATGCGTGCGTCGCACGCCAGCGCGGTCTTAGCGATGATGCGAGAAAAGATGGTGTCACCAAAGATGCCATGTGACAGCGGCCGCTCCATGGTCTTGCCCAGACAGTGCCCATAGTTTCCCTTGAGCGATTCCTGTGCTGCCTTCAAGTTATATTCTTTGGTTTCCAGAATGAAACGGATGTCCTCGACAGGACTTTCCATGGCGAAGTCATAGACCATGCGCAGGTTCAATGTGATATCGTCATCGTTGCCACCATCGCCTGATGTCGGTTGTTTGTCTAGCAACACCTCATCGTCACGAGTGATGCGCACAAATCGCGTGTGTGAGCCTTGAATGATGGCACTGGACGTGTGTCCATCGCCCTCGCATATCACTTCGATATAGAGCTTGTCACAGCTGCCCTGTTTGAGTTGGATGTCGATGTGGTCTTGGGCGATGTACTGTTTGCCTTGCTCCAGCGTGTCGGTATTGAGGTCTTTGAGCACCTCAAGCTGATACTCGCTTTTGCCTACAATGGCACCCAGGGCGATGGCGATGGGCAGGCCAATCATGCCTGTGCCTGGGATGCCCACACCCATTGCGTTCTTGAGGATGTTGGCGCTCAACAGAGCCGTAATCTTGTCGGGCAGGCAACCCAACACCTCGGTAGCGCGGCTCACGCACAGTGCCACTGCCATGGGCTCGGTGCAGCCCACGGCAGGCACTACCTCACGGTGCATGAGTTCAATAATTTGTTGACGTTTGTGCTGTTCCATCATGGCGATTACTCCTTGAATTTCTTGAGACCGCCATCCAGGAAATCGAGGAAGCCCGAAACGTCCTCCTTGTAGCTGAATGAGCCCGACAGGGCTTCGCCTTGTGGTGTCACACAGACGTAGAACGGTTGTGTGTTGCTGCCAAACTTGTAGCGTTGCAGATAGCTCCACTTGTCTCCCACGGTGCGCAGTGTGCGCTGGTCACCATTCTCCTCGGTCACCTCGATGGGTTGTGGCAGTGGTGTCTTGTCATCAACAAACAATGAAATGAGCACATAGTCCTTGGTCAGCTTGTCTGCCACCGACGGGTCGGTCCACACGGCTGCCTCCATCTTGCGGCAATTGACACAGCCAAATCCGGTGAAATCCAGGAACACGGGTTTGCCACTGGCGGCAGCGGCTGCCATACCTTCCTCATAGTTGGTGTAAGCGGCACGCACCTCCTTGGTGTTGAGGTTGAAATCCTGGGTGTTCATGGGTGGTGAGAATGCACTCACAGCCTTGCAGGGAGCTCCCCACAAACCTGGTATCATGTAGATGGCAAACGCAATGGATAGCAAGCCCAACATGATGCAAACCACGGGCATGGGCTTGTTGGGGTCACCTGCCAAGGTGTCGCTCTGGAACTTGAGCTTGCCGATGAGGTAGAGGCCCAGCAGACCAAAGATTGCAATCCACAAGCACAGGAACACCTCGCGATCCATCAGATGCCAGCCGTAAGCTAAGTCGGCAACCGAGAAGAACTTGCAAGCAAATGCCAACTCGATGAAGCCCAGCACCACCTTGATGATATTCATCCATGAGCCAGACTTGGGGGCTTGCTTGAGCCACGAGGGGAACAGGGCAAACAATGTGAACGGCAACGCCAATGCTAATGCGAAACCAAACATGCCAATGGCGGGACCCCAGAAGTTGCCAGAAGTGGCAAAGTCCACCAGCAGGAAGCCGATGATGGGACCAGTGCACGAGAATGATACCAGGGTCAGTGTGAACGCCATGAGGAAGATGGACAGCAGACCGCTGGTGTTGCTGGCCTTATTGTCAACAGCGTTGCTCCACTTGCTGGGCAGCTTGATTTCGAACATGCCAAAGAATGACAGGGCAAACACCACCAGCAGCAAGCAGAAGAAGATGTTGAACACGGCATTGGTCGAGAGGGCATTCAGTGCGCTGGGACCAAACAATGCGGTCACTATCAAGCCTAGCAGCAGATAGATGACCACGATGCTGATGCCATAGGTAATGGCATCGCGAATGCCTTGTTTCTTATCCTTGGTGCGCTTGAGGAAGAAGCTCACCGTCATGGGGATGATGGGCCATACACACGGGGTGAACAAAGCCAACAAGCCGCCCAGCAGACCCATCACAAAGATGTACCACAGCGAGCGGTTGCTTTGTCCCTCGGTGCCGTCCATTGCGCGGATATCCTTGACGACTGGTTTCCACAGGTCTCCAACCCCCACGGCGGCAAGGGCTGCACTGTCCATGGGCTGATTGTTCAAGCTGTCGCTAGCCGACAGAGCTGCCAGCGCAGCCAGGCTGTCGGCCTGTGCCTTGGCTAGAGCCTCGGCGTCTTGTTTATTCTCTTCCTCAGCGGTTTTGTCGGTTGTTTCTTCCTTGGCTTGCCCATCAACGGCAGGCGACTTGCCACTCTTCTTGAGTGTCACGGACTGTGGCGGCAAGCATGACTGGTCGTTGCAGGCGCCATATTCCAGGTCGGCCTCAACGTCATATTGTGGCTTGGTGAACTTGACTTTTTGCACAAATTGCACTTTGTCTTCAAAGTAGCGCAACTTGGCACCGAACAGCTCGTCAAACTGTGAGATTTCCTTGCCGACAGGTTTGAGAGCCCCCACGGGTTCCACGCCATCCTTCTTGCGGAATGTAATGGACGCTTCGGTGGGACCGGCATCGCCCAGGTTGGTCGAATAGACGTGCCATCCCTTGTCGATGGTGCCAGTGAAGACGATTTCGCCCTCGCTGGTGCCATTTGTCTTGAGCTGTGAAGTGAATTTCACTGGCTCGGCCATCTGCGCTGTGGCTGCAATTGCCACAAGCAGACACGCCATCATTGTCATGATTTTTTTCATCGTTTTTTATTTGTTTTGTTAGGTTAGTTGTCAATCTTGTTATTTTGCATCTTGCAAAATTATTGATTTTTTTTGAGACAGACATCTATAATACACCTAAAATTGTTTTTCAGGTACTTTTTTTCATGTTTTTTAAATGTCTGGATGCGTTGCACAAGACAAGGGCGGCATGATGCGTGTTAACATCGTGCCGCCCTGCTTGCCTTGTCGTGAAATGGTTTATTCGCTACACATCACGTTGATGAGGCTCTCGCGCACGTCGGGGCTCTTGAGCTTGCCCAAATCATAGCGCAGTTGTTCGGGGCGCATCTGGTCTTTCATTATCATGACGGTGGCGCGTGCCAGTTGCGTGTCGGGATTGTCTGCAATCCATTGCATGAAGGTGTCTGGAGCACCCCTGAAGCGCTCGAATACTACGGTACTAAAGTCTCCCAGCAACTCCTTGGGGTCGGTGGGGTCGCTTTTGGCCTTATCAAGGAACTCGTTGAGGCGCTGTGCCATGGTGTTGTCACTCATGGGAGTCAGTGAGAAGATTTCCAGCTCACGCTTGTCTAGCCAGTAGGGTGTGAGCAGGGTGGTGTCATTGGAGTGTGATGAGGTGATGTTGCCCAGGTTGAAGTGACCCTGTTGGTCGATGTTGACAGGAATCTGATGACGGATGTTCCACAGGTCTTTTTTAGTCTTGTCCTCATCGGGTGTTTCATACATGGTCACCCACTTGTTGAGCATGATGCTGTTGCCCTCGTCGAGGGTCATGAGCATCGAGTCCACACCCTTGCGCAAGGTTTGCTCATCAACTTGGTCCCAGTAGGTGAGGTTCAAGCCGCCGCACTCTCCCAGTTTCATCATGTCAACGGGGTTGCCCTCGGCGTCCAGTGTCATCATGAAGCAAGGTCTTGTGTCGCTGAACTCTGTTTGTCCCAGCAGCAGCACCATGTCGGTGCCCTCAATGGGCCTGATGCCCCACAGACGTGCTGTGGCGTAGTTGGGGTCAACACCCAGCAGGCTGTCGAGTTGCAAGGCATGAATTTGTGCCGAGTCCAAATCTTGCATCTTCAAGTTGGCTCCATTGTCGTCAAAGTTGAGTTCTTGCTTGCCGTCAAAATGGGCAGGGTTAACACCGATGCTGGTCAGCCATGCCTCGGCGTTCTGCTTGTTGTCACGTTGTGTGCAGGCACACAGCAACAGGCACATGGCAATCATTGCCATTGCTGTGCGTGCAGTGATGGTGGTGAAAAATTGATTGTTGTGTCTCATCGTGTCAATATTATTTAAATGTTATTACTTGATTTTGTTCATGTTGGCATTAAAACCCATGTCGCGTGTCATGGCTTGCAACAATCGTGCCTGGTCGGGTTCTCCCTCGCGGCTCACCTCGTGTTGTCGAGTGAGCGAGAAGTGACCATCCGCATCGACGGTGAACAGTTGCTGCCATGTCACACTCCAGCGTGGCCGCAACTGGTGTTGCTTGAGCATCACGGCATGGTTGGTCATCGTGCGCGTGACGGTGATGTGGCGCGGGTCGTTGACAACCAGCTGGCTGGTCATGGTGGTGATGCGGTTTCCGCCCAATCGGTGTGGCTCATCTTGCAAGTGGGCGTTATAGTCGGCAATGACCACTTTGTCGCACATCTCGCCAGTGGCATTATAGGTCACTAGACACAAGTCATCGCCGCCAGCTGTGGCCAGCGTGAAAGCCATGAGCGTGCTGTCGTTTCCCATCGGGACGATGCCCACCAGTCGGCATTGCTCGTGAGCGGCAAGCCATGTTGTGTCGGTCTGTTGAAGCAGTGCTCCACGCTGTTCGGGAGATAGCTCGATGCCACTGGGAGTGAACTCGTGGGTGGTGTCGGGCAAGGCGGGTCTTGCTGCAACACTCAGGGTGTCGGTCACGAGCAATGTGCTGTCGGCAACGATGCCTTGTTGTTGCAACAGAGGCTGTTGGCTGTTGGCGTTGTTGGCTCCATTGTCGTTGCCGCAGGCTGTCAGCACAGCGAGCATTGTGGTCATGATGACCTTATTCATCGTTGTCATGGCTGTGTGGAATGATTGTGATTCAACGTGCTGTCGTTCAGTAAGGTGTTGTTTAGCCACTGACGCGCGTTGGCGTCATCAATGCGGTCAATCTCGCTAGCCACCTCATCTCGCTTGTCGTCATCCACTTGCCAGTAACGCAGCAGGCGGTTGTCGGTGCCGCGGTGATGTGCCATCCAGGTGAGGAAACGTTGCGGGTTCATCGCATACAATCGTGGTAAATTCCACCAGTAGGGGTTGAAGGGGTCTTTGTGGTCGTAAGTGTCCTCAAGTTGTGGCACAAATTGGTTCCACGTGTCCGTGATGCTGGCATCATGTCGAGAGCACACGAGCAGGTCCCAAGCCTTGTAGCAGGCATCTGCATGGCTATCCACATTGCCGTTGCGCAAGGTTTCCTTTTGTTCCTTGAGGACAAACACGCCCTGCTGCGTGATGTCATAGTCCTGTTCCCATGCCAGTTGGTTGTGAGGAGCACCTTTAGTGCCGTTCTCATAGTCCATGTGGCACTCGGTCATGAGCCTGTGCAGCGTCAAGTGGCGTTTACCCGCAAACGTCACGTAAGCGTCAAGGGTGCGAACGTCACACTGGCCGGCACGCTCACGGTCCACTGGCCACAACACGTGCAACTCGCGCAGGTCCAGCACGTCACATGGTGTCGCTTGTCGGTCATAGGTTATCAAATAGACGCTGTAGCCCAATCCGTTGCTCACATAGTAGGCTGCTAGCCAATGGTTATCGTCGATGTCACGCACACCCAGCAACAGCCATGACCCCATGTCGGCACGACACTCGTCATCAGCTGCCACGATGAGTTGCTCATATTGTGGCCTCGTTAATTCCAGATAGTGGGGTATCGGTGGGGGCTGGGCAGTGCTGTCATCGGGGTGTGACGCATACTCATCGGGCAAATTCAACTGGTTGCCCAGCATCATGTCACTGGTGACCGTGATGCCCAATCGCTGCAATGCATTGAATGTTGTGGTATCATTGGCAACCACTTGTTGCACTTGTTGCGCCACCTCTTGTTCACGTGATGAGCAAGAAGGCAACAGTGCTGTCGTTAAAAATACTGTCAGCACCATGCAGGCGGTAAACAGTCGTCGATGTGCCATGATGCCATGTGGGGTAGGGTAAATGCGGTGTGGTGGCTGGTCAGATAGCAACCGACCTGGGAGTGAACTCCTTCTCGCCGCCATCATCACTAATAGTTGTGTCGTTGATAGCGGCATCCTTGTTGTCGGTAGTGGTGCCGGTGGCCTCAATCTCGCGGTCAATAGCCTCAAATTGACTGTGCTGGCTCTTGTACTCGGGCACAAACTCCTTCATGGCATAAATCATGCCATGGACATCGCCCGCTGCCGCCCGTTCGATGATTTTATCAATGTGCTTGCACACATCCTGATAGTCGTAGGTGCGTACCTTGGCAATCATGATTTTCTTGTTGATGGTGGCTGTGGTCTTCTCCTTGTCGTTGAGCAGTTCCTCATAGAGCTTCTCGCCAGGCCGCAGACCAATCTCCTCAATCTTGATGTCCACATCGGGCTTGAGGCCGGCAAGCGAAATCATGCGACGAGCCAGGTCATAAATCTTGACTGGTGAACCCATGTCGAAGATGTAAATCTCGCCACCGCTGCCCATGCAGCCTGCTTCAAGCACCAGTGAGCATGCCTCGGGAATGGTCATGAAGTAGCGGATGATGTCCTTGTGGGTCACGGTCACGGGGCCGCCCGTCTCAATCTGGCGGCGGAACAGCGGGATAACCGAGCCATTGCTTCCCAGCACGTTGCCAAATCGTGTGGTGATGAATTGTGTCTTCAGTCCCTGACGTTGGGCATTGTGGAACAGCGACTGGCAGTAAATCTCGGCAAGACGCTTGGTGCAGCCCATCACGTTGGTGGGGTTCACGGCCTTGTCGGTGGATATCATCACAAACTTGTAAACCTCATATTTTAATGACAAGTCGGCGACGTTGCGTGTGCCGCGCACATTGGCCAGCACGGCCTCGGTGGGGTTGATTTCCATCATCGGCACGTGCTTGTAGGCAGCGGCATGGAACACATAGCAGGGGCGGAACTTCTTGAATGCCTCTTCCATGCGGTCATAATTCCTGACATCACCCATGAACAGCTCAATGTCGGCATCGGGGAATTTCTTTTTCATCTCTAGCGAGATGTCGTGCATGGGCGTCTCGGCCTGGTCAACCAGCACAATCTTGCTGGCATGATAGGATGCCACCTGACGCACAATCTCGCTGCCAATCGAGCCACAGGCACCCGTGATGAGCACGCATGCCCCCTTGATGTGGCTGCTCACCAGCGAGTTGTTGAGCACGATGGGGTCGCGGCCCAGCAGGTCCTCGATCTGCACTTCCTTGATGTAGGTCGAGATGTTGGCGTTGCTGTCCTTCTCGGTTTCCAGCTCAAACTCTTCAACCTTGTTGATTGATAGCAGGGCGATGTTGTTCTTGATGAAATAGTCGGCAAATCCGCTGCGCATCAGGTCGTTGTGGTTGGCATTGAAGATGAGGGCATAGATGGCATTCTCGACAAACACGTTGGTTATCGAGCTGGGATCAAATCGATAGACCTTGAAACCGTTAATCTCGTCTTTCTCCTTGCCCGACTTGATGCTAAGCAGGCCAACGGGGTCATATTTGCCGCCAATCTCGCTCTTGAGCGCATTGGCAAGTATCAGCGAGTTGAGCGACGTGCCCAGCACCAGCACGCGGCGCCGCCCCTTGGTGATGGCATTCATGCGCATGTACAGGTACTTGATGCACAGGCGTTCAATCATCATCATCGAGAACGACAACGCTCCGATAATCAATATGTTCCAGTATCGCATGAATGGAGCCCCCGTCACTATCATTTTGCCAGCATTCAAGCCTGTGAGCAGCAGTGTGGAAACCGCTACAACCAGGAAAATGCGATACAAGTCCTCAATCACCGACAGTCTGATGACGCAGGTGTAACTCTTGGTGATATAGGTGATGAGATAATAAATCACCAGCACAATCAGCCAATTGGCGATGATGGTTGAGGACGATGGAACGCTGTGCAACGCATAGATGTCGGCTATCACTGTTGCGGCATAACTCACCGAAACAATCAGCATGTCGATGAGCAAAATAACCCACCGCGGAGTTGTATTTATTCTGAATGACCTGAACAGTTTGAGGTCTAACAGTCTATTTATCAGTCTTTCAATCATTAGAGTTGATGGGAAGTGGCTTGCACTTCTAGACCACAAAATTACGGATTAAATTTGAATGTGCAATAACTATTGTGCAAAAAAACACTACTTAGACTATGAAAAGGTTTACAAACCCCTCATGGAGGGGCTCAATGGGCCGTCAGTCCATGGAATGCAAATTGTGAAAAAGTGAGGTGGAAATGCGCCCGAGGACGCATCTCCGCCTCACGTTGCCGTTAATTGCCAGATTGATGCCACGTGCCAGTTACATAGCCAGGCGCAAGCCGCTCCATCTACTACCAGAAATGGTGGAATAGTTATAGCGAGCCGATACACGTGAGTAGTCTGTTGGTTGATTGCAATGCCCACCTCGTTGCACTTTACTGGAACCTGTTTCGGGTCCCGTGGGATTGGTCTGTGCATCTTCGCTGTAGCTGCCGTACCAATCTTGGCACCACTCATTCACATTGCCGCTCATATCATATAATTTTAATTCATTAGGCAACAATAAAGCAACTTCTTGTGGACAATTATCAGATCTGTCATATGGTTTTGCCACTTTACTGTAGATGTTGCCTCCTGCATAGATATAGCCTTTGCTCTTGTTGCCTCCACGTGCAGCAAATTCCCATTCTGCTTCGGTGGGAAGACGGAATTTTTTACCAGTTAGCTCGTTCAGTTTAGTGATAAATTCTTGACATTCTACCCATGATACCAGTTCCACAGGATAGTTATCACCAATTTTTGTATGACTGTCACTTTCAACGGGGTTGCTGCCCATCACAGCTGTCCACAAGGCCTGGGTGACTTCGGTTTGACCAATACGAAAGTCTCTCAGTGTGACCTGGTGGACAGGATATTCGTCATCATCAGCCTCGTCTTCCTGTTCACTGGTTGCACCCATGCTGAATGTGCCACCCTCAACATACACCATGTTGAATGACACGCCGTTGACTGTAATCGTTTCAATTTCATCGCCTCGCAGGATGCGGTCAATCAACAAGGTGACATCACTGATTGTGACAGGAACATTACCCTCGAGCACAGCATCGATGACAGAAGTGACTGTGCTGATGGTGATGTCTCCAACAACAGCCACATTGCCGACAACAGTAAACTGAATTTCGTCATAGTTTTGGACTTCAAAGATGTCTGTGTCATTGTCAAGGGTGTAGTAAAGTCGTACATAGTGGTCGCCAAAGAAATTGCCCTTTTCCAGTGGCGAGTTGCAGGTGTAGCAGACATGAGTAGTGCCAGAATCGACTTGGGCACTGTGTCGGGCGATTTGTACTGAATCGTCTTCGTTTTCAATTGACAGGATTAATGTGAGAGGATAGTCGGTGGACTGGATGCCGTCAACATTAAACTGGTAGCCATCATTTATCGCAAACCAGTTGTCACCATCCATTTGACATGAAATCTCATTGGCTGAGACGGTGACAGCAGGACGAATGCCGACAACCATGTTTTGTGAGCTGTTGAAATCACCAATACTGGTGTTGAGAGCGTCAAGGGCAAAATATCCATCCTCGATGCCAGACCATCCCCAATTGACATGGTAGAGGCTGTCGCCGTCATAGCCATCAATAACGAAGGCATGACCCAAAGAACTTGCTTGACCCGTGTAATAGACTGGACGACCGGCATGTAATTCGTTCTGAATCATTTCCTCCCACATGGTGTCGTTAAAGCTGCTACGCCATTTGAATTTGATTGACTGATTGTCATATCCAAAATAGTTTGGCAAAGCATCATAAGGTGCATCAGTCCAGGCACTACTGCTGCTAATGCCAAAGTTCATTTCGCACGCTTGAGCGCAATAGCGCATCAATTGTGCAACTGCTGCCATTTGCTCGGTGGTATAATAGGTTTCATAAGGGTAACGTGAGTAATCATCAAGCATGTTGTCCCAATCAAACACCACTGGTGGCAAGGCTTCAACGTCAATACTCAGTGTCGATGTTGTGTACGCTGGAATGGTATCACATGCAGCAAGGGGCCATTTGTGATAATACATGATTTGAGCCATGGCGGTTGCCACACAGCCCACAATGCAAGTGTGGCTATTATATGCGGGGCACTGGTTGTTGTATGGCTCAACTTGGTCCCACGTGGTGGTCAGCAGCGGTTCAACGGCGGTTGTTGATGTGGTGAGGGTTGTGGGGGCGGCGTCAGTGGCGGTCACTTCGGGGTGTTGTTGCAGCCATTCGAGCTGCTCGGTGTAGCCGTCGAGCCAGGCGGCGAGGTTGCAGGGCAGGTTGTCCCAGTCCATCGTGCCGCTGTCGCTGTAGCCCAGCACGCTGCGGGCACGGTCGTCACCCGACACCAGCACCCAGCCACCGCTGTCACTGCTGATGGTGAAGGCATAAAAGACGGGCGTGACGGCATCCACGCTGGACAGTTGCGTGTGGACCAGCTTGAGGTCTCGCACAGGGGCATTGAGGCGACCAGTAGCCGCCTTGGCGTTCAAGAACTGCAAGGCGACAGCTTTAGCACTCGCCTCGTCAACGGTGGCGGCGCCAGCCTGCGGCGCAATGGCAGCCACCACAGCCAGCAACATCATGATTCTGAATAACGGTCTTTTCATTGGTTAATATGCTTGTTATCGGGTTAATAATTGTTTGGCGTTTTTTCGATACATTGCGATGTCGGTCAATGTTGGCTGGCATCATCCAATAATTTCCACAAAATTAATCAAAAAAGAGAAAAAACAACAATAAATGAGCGAAAATGTGGAAATTTGCTGATCGGTAGTGAGGAACATAAAAATCAAACGGAGACCGATGACGGCCTCCGTTTGGTTAACAATAATTATATGTGTTGCCTTGTGCTTATTGCAAGCCACGGTTGTGCAGCAACGCTGCGGCGCTGGGCTCGTGACCGCGGAAGCGCTTGTACAGTACCATCGGGTCCTCGGTGTCACCCAGTTCCAGAATGTTGTGACGATAGCTGTCGGCTGCCTCCTTGTTCAGGGCACCCATCTGTTCAAACTTCTGGTATCCATCGGCTTCCAGCACCTGAGCCCACAGGTAGGTGTAATAACCGCTGCTGTACTGGTCGTTGTCAAAGATGTGCTTGAAGTAGGGGCTGCGATAGCGGAACTCAACGATGGCAGGCATGTTGAGTTTCTGAGCCACTTGCTGCTCAAACTCCTTGACGTTCACGTCACCGGTCCAGTTGAGCTTGTGCCACTCGATGTCGAGCAGAGCTGCACCCACCAGCTCGGTGGTCATGAAGCCCATGTTGAATTGTGCCGACTCGTTGAGTTTCTTGACAAGGCTGTCGGGGATGATCTCGCCCGTCTTGTAGTGACGAGCGTAATTGTGCAGCACCTCGGGTTCAAAAGCCCAGTGCTCATTGATTTGAGACGGCATCTCCACCAGGTCGCGGTCCACGTTGGTGCCACTCAGCCCGCGATAGGGGGCACGTGTGAGCATGCCGTGGAGGGCGTGTCCAAACTCGTGGAACACGGTCTGCACCTCATCCCAGGTGAGCAGCGAGGGCGTGTCGCCGGCGGGCGGTGTCATGCTTGCCACGTTGAAGATGATGGGGCGCACCGTGTCACCATTGTAGCAATACTCGCTCTGGAACTCACTCATCCATGCGCCTTGAGCCTTGGTGGCACGCGGGAAGTAGTCGGTCATGAACACTGCCAGATGCTTGCCATTCTCGTCCTTGACGTCATAGACCTTGACCTGCTCGTTGTACTTGGGAGCGTCGGGCATTTCCTCAAAGGTGAGGCCATACAGCTTGTTGGCAATAAAGAAGATACCATTCTCAACCACGCTGTCGAGGCAGAAGTAGGGTCGCACATCGTCTTCACTGAAGTTGAACTTCTCCTTTTTCACCTTCTCGGCATAGTAGTAATAGTCCCAACGGTCTAGCTTGATGCTGTCGCCATGGGCATCGGCATACTTCTGCATGTCGGCAACTTCCTCATCAACCTTCTTGATGGCAGGACGCCACAACTGCATGAGCAGACCCTCGGCAGCATCAACAGTGTGAGCCATATAGGGGTCGATGGCATAGTCGGCAAAGGTCTTGAACCCCAGCAGGCGAGCCTTCTGTTGACGCAGCTTGATGAGGCCGTTGATGTTGGCACTGTTGTCCCACTCGTCGCCGTGGCTGGCGGTGCTGGTGTAGGTCTCATACATCTGCTTGCGCAGGTCGCGGTTGTCGGCATAGGTGAGCACGGCAAGACGCGTGGCGCCCGTGGCTGTGAAAGCCCACTTGCCGCCCTCGTTCTTCTTTTGCTTGGCCAGCTCGGCAGCAGCATCGATGGTGGCTTGAGGCAGCCCCTTCAGGTCCTCCTCATTGTCCACCCAGATGACGCAGTTGTCCATGTCATGCATCACGTTGTTGGTGAACTTGAGCGACAGCTCGGCCATTTGCTTGTTGATTTGCTTGAGCGTGTCTTTCTGCTCAGCAGTGAGCAGGGCACCATTGCGCACAAAGCGTTTGTAGTACTTGTCGGTCAAGCGCTTCTGCACGGGGTCAAGTTTCAGCTTGTCGGCATTGTCCTGAACATATTTCACCTTCATGAACAGGCTGTCGTTCATGTACATGGCATCGCTCTGGGTGGTGATTTTGGGTTGCAGAACCTCGGCCAGCTTCTGCATCTCGGGTGTGTTGTCACTCGATGACAGCGCAAAGAACACATACTGCACCTTGTTCAAAATCTCGCCACTGTTGTCCAGTGCCAGAATGGTGTTCTCAAAGTTTGGCTCCTCGGTGTTGCGGATGATGGAGTCAATCTCGGCATTCTGTTGCTTGATGCCGGCATCCAATCCTGGCTCATAGTCAGCATAGCTGATTTTGTCAAACGGCGGAATGCCGTAAGGCGTTGTGTACTCGGACAAGAACGGGTTGTTGCTCTCACTCTTGCCTGCATTGTCCTTGCAACCGGTGAAGCAAGTCATACCGGCAACGGCAAGGGCGCAAATGAAAAATTTCTTCATGTTGTTTAAAAGTTAATGAAAGGGTTAATAATGTTGTATTAAAATATTAATTAATGTCATCGTTGTTGCTTGATAGCTGGAACGTTGCCACAATCGGGTAATGGTCACTGCTGCCGCCATGAGGACAACTCACGCTCACCGGTGTCAAGCCGCTGCCGTACAGCACATGGTCGATGCGGAACAGCAGGTGATGCCGGTTGTAGGTGTAGGTGTATCCGCCGCCGCAGTCAATCCAGGCGTCATCCAGATTGTTGCCGCGCAGGGTGCGGTAGGCATGGGATGCGGTCACATCGTTAAAGTCGCCGCACAACACCACGTTGCCTTCTAATCCCAATTGTTCCAACTCGTGGCGCAACTCCTTGGCACCCTGGGTGCGCAACGCAAACGAGCGTCGCATGCGTTGCAGCGGTGACGGCTTGATGTCGGGTGACACACGCGTGAACCCTTTACCAAAGCTCAGGTAGTAGGATTGCAGGCGTGTGTTTATCAGGCGCAGCGTCTCGCCGCTGGGCAACACCACGTCAAACACGCGAGCCAAGTGCATGTTCTGCACGGTGCTGTAATCCACTGGTGAGCGGCTGTGCTGCATGTTACCCAATGGGTGTGACGTGAAGGGGTACTTGCACAGCAGTGCCAGGCCATCGGGACTGCAATATCGGTATGGATAGGTCTGCCGCAATTCGTCGGTGTAAGGGGCAACTGAGGGAAAATCTTCCACATCCTGTCCACCCGTGTGTGCCTCTTGCATCAGCACCGCATCGGCGTTGGTGTCAAGTATCAGACGCATTGTTGTCGAGGGTTGAGAACACAATTCGGGCTCGTTGAAGTTGAACCCCAGCACGTTGTAGGTCATCACGGTGAAGGTGCTAGTGCTGTCGGCAGGCGTGTCGCTCGTTGTCGTGTGCCACAATGGCGCGTGCATGGTCACGATGGGTAGTGTTGCCGACGCGCCCAGTGCCACCACAGCTGCCGTCCGCCATCGTCTGAACAGCAGGGCAACAAGCAGTGTCACAATAGCCACGGTGAACATCGGCTCGAATGCCAGTGTCAAGAATGGCGCCGCCAGGCACCGGGACGGGTTGACCTTTCCAGCATAGGCACAGCACACCGTCAAGATAGCGATGAGCACTGCCAGCGTGGTGAATGCACGCTTGAGTTTGCGGTGTCGGTTGTTGCTATGACGGTAGTGGCTCATTGTGCGTTCAAGGATTGCGTCGGCGCGAGGCGCGGAATAGTTTTTCTTTATCTTCATCGGTCAAGGCATCATATCCCGACTGCTTGAGCCGTGCCAGGATGTCGTCTAACTCCTCCTCGCTGACTTCGGTGGTTGACGAGTTGTGTCCCGTGGTTGCTCCTACGTTGCTTGTTGACGATTGTTGTTGTGATGTCTTGTCGTTGTTTTTCTTCTTGCCCTTCTTCTTGTTGAACACGGGTATGCCCCACACATCCTCACCCTTGCCTTGACGGGGCTTGAACAGGCCCACCACGGCATCGAGCGCAGCATTGAGTGGGCGAGTGATGTCGGTGCCGCGTTTGATGGCGAGAGCGTAGGCCGCGCCCGTGAGTGCGCCGCCCACATGGGCAATGTTGCCTCCCATGTTGCCACCGTCAAGTCCCAGCACAGCAATGCCCACGGTGACTATGGCTATCCACTTGAGTGCCACGTCGCCCAGGAACAGCAATCCCATCTTGCGGTCGGGTGCATGGATGGCAACAGCCACCACAATGGCGATGACCGATGCCGAGGCACCCACTAGCACTGCCTGCTGATGCGACAAGTGGGGTAGGGCATTGTAGGCCAGCAGATAGAGTGCCGCTCCACCCAGGCCCCCCAGCACATACAGTCCCGTGAGCTGCTTGGGCATGAAGTAGTCCATGAACACGCTGCCTAGCCAGTAGAGCCACAGCATGTTGAACAGGATGTGCCACAGGCTGTAGTGGGTGAACATGTAGGTCACCACCGTCCATGGACGATGCAATAGTTGCAACAGTCCCGACGGCACAGCCAGCCATTCCAGCACCTGGGTACCACTGCCCGTGGCAAGCATGGTCACTAGCGACACCGCATGCACCAGCACAAACACACCGATGTTGATGTAGATGAGCCGCAGCAGCATCGAGCCACTGTGCCACTGGCGCTTGATGTCATCAATAATAGCCATGTCCGCCCTTGCCCAGCACGCCCTTGTGCCGCCAGTATAATATCAAGATGACGCCAAACAGCATGCCCCCCACGTGGGCAAAGTGTGCAACACTGGTCATCTGGCCCGACAGACCCAGGAACAGCTCTAGTGCGGCATATCCCAGCACCATCCACTTGGCCTTGATGGGGACAGGAATGAAAAACAAGTATAGCGGCACGTTGGGAAAAAGCATTGCAAAGGCCAGCAGGATGCCGAACACTGCTCCAGATGCTCCCACAGTCACCATGGTGCTATAGAACTCGTCCATCGTGAATGCTGCTTGCCCCTGGCGGATGGCCTCGACCACCTGGGCGGCTGTTGCCCCCGCAGGTGCCGACACGTGGCTCATGAGGATGTCTTGCCAGGTGAATTGCCAGGCCAGCTCCTGTACCAGTCCTGCCCCGATGCCGCAAGTGAGATAATAGAACAGATATCGCTTGCTGCCCATCACTTGTTCCAGTATGCGTCCAAACATCCACAAGGCAAACATGTTGAAGAAGATGTGGGAGATGCCACTGGTGTCGTGCATGAACATGTGGGTCACCAGCTGGGCGGCGTTGAACCGGCTGCTCTGCCAGTAATGCAGTCCCAGCAGGTCGGTCAGGTCCATCACATGAGAACGCATTAGCACAATGGTTGCGAGCCACAGCAGCACGTTGATGATAATCAAGTGCCGCGTGACGGGCGGAATGGATGACAAAAATGTCCCTCGGTTTTCTTGCATCTTTACAGTCTGTTGGTCTAGTTGATTTAGTACCGCAAAATTACTCAAAAACTCACGATTATAGCACTATTTTGACGTGAAAACGCCAAAAATCACGCTTTTTTTGGTAAAATCTTATTTTTTTTTGCGTTTTTTTTTGCCGAAATTGTTGTTTTTCTTATATTTGCGGAAAATTCATGATAAATATTTTTTTTCATTCATTAATTTTAAAAAATATCATTCACTATGAACAAGACTGAATTAATTCAAGCAATTGCCGAGAAGGCTAACCTCAACAAGGCTCAAGCTAAGGCTGCCCTCGATGCCATGATGGAGTCGATTGGCTGCGCTCTCAAGGATGGTAAGAAAGTTGCGCTCGTGGGTTTTGGCACTTTCGCTGTTACTGAGAAGGCTGCCCGCAAGGGTATCAACCCCCGTACCAAAGAAACCATCGAGATTCCCGCTAAGAAGGTCATCAAATTCAAGGCTGGTGCAGAGCTCAACAACAAGTTGTGAGCTAATTACAAACACATTTCGCTTGATTCTGCGGTTTTGAAAACAGCGCATTCCCTCTAAAGGTGATTGCGCAGCCTTAAAAACTATTCAGACAACGATTACAGCATCCTGCCATGTGGCAATCATGTCACGGCAGGATGCTTGTCTGTTCATGCCATGCCCTCGAGAGGCCACTGCCGCTATTGCCGCGATTGTGATATTGCCCAATCTTGACTGGTTTAATGTTTTTTTTGAATTAGAAATATTTTTTAATTGAAAAAATGCTTAAATTTGTGCTTTCAATTCATGGTAAACTATCATTAATAACCTAATTTATAATATTTGTTGCAAATGAAGAACAAGAAGACTACTACCGTTTGGGCATGGGGGCGTGTCATGGCGACCCTGTGCGCCGCTGTGGTGACACTGGCTGCAACCGCTGCCTCCATCACCGTTAACGGCATCAACTACACCACCAAGGGGACTAATGCCACTGTCGCCAAGTACACCATTACCAAGGCGTCGGGCGACACGCCTGCCGACACGGCATTCTACACGGGTGACATTGTTATCCCCGAGGTTATCACCCATGACGGCACCGACTATACTGTGGTAGCCACTGCCGCCAATGCGTTTCTTGATTGCAAGGATGTGACTTCAATCTCGCTGCCAGCGACTTGTGTGACGATTGGCCGCAACAGTTTCAAGGGCTGCACGGGCATCACTGTGAGTCCCATCCCCGCGACTGCAACCAGCGTGGGCAGTGGTGTGCTCAATGGCTGCACCAGCCTGGAGGAAGTTACCATTGTGCCAGGTTGGAACAAGCCCATCAGCGAGGAACTCGCTAACTGCTCCAGCTTGAAGCGTCTCATCATTGCCGACGGCACCACCGACTGTGTGATGAAGGCATCGATGTTTGGCTCATCGGACGAGGCACGCACGGCGATGAAGAGTATTGAATATCTGTACATGGGTCGCAATGTGGATGCAAGCGCTTATACCAACGCTGAACAGCCATTTCACAACCTCACAGCACTCAAGACACTGGAGGTTGCCGGCACCACGACGACCATTCAAGCCACAACATTCCTGGGTTGCTCGGCACTGAATAGTGTCACCTTTGGCGGTGACAATGCGGTGAACAGCATTGGCATGAGTGCCTTCAGCGGTTGCTCCTCGTTGCCCAGCATCGCGTTGCCTCAGTCAGTGACTGTCATCAACCAGAGCACCTTCTACAACTGCACGTCGCTGTCCAGCATCACCATGAGTGACAATGTGACCAGCATTGGCATCACTGCATTCTACAACACGGCGCTCACTAGCATCGACCTGCCCAGCGCGCTCACCAGCATTGGTGCCAACGCGTTCCAGAAGAGCAAGCTCACAGGCAAACTTACTTTACCTAACAAGGTGTCCAGCGTCGGTACTCAAGCATTTGCCGAGACCAATCTTGAGGCTGTGGTCATTCCCGCTAGTGTGACCACGATTGGCGATGCCGCGTTTGCACCCATTGCCCCGCTGGCCGATATCACGCTCGACAGCGGCAACACGCGCTTCACGCTCGATAATGGTGTGTTGCTCAGTGCCGATGGCACTCGCTTGCTGGTGTGTGCCCATGAGGGTAGCATCGGCACTAGCTACAGCAACGCCACTGTGACATCAATCGACAGCTATGGACTGGCTTATGCCCCGTTCCAGTCGGTTGACCTGCCAGCATTGGCCAGCATTGGCAACTATGGCTTTGCCTACAGCGACTTGCAGTCGTTCACGCTGGAAAGCAGTGTCAGTGTCGGCCTCAATGTGTTTGAGGGCTCGGCATTGCAGACCATTGTCATTGCCGAGGGACGCAACGAGATACCGCAGGGCTTGTGTGCCAACTGCCCTCAACTCACCAGCGTGACGTTGCCTACCACCACGACCAACATGATGCGCAATTGCTTTGACGGCTGCACCGCTCTTGAGGAGATGGAAATTCCGGCCAACGTCAACTACATGGAGCCTGGTTCGGTGCCTGCCACCATCCGGGTGCTGCGTGTGCTCAATGTCAACACTCCCGCGCTGGCTGCTGGCGTGTTCACCGCCGACCAGGGCGATGTGATTTGCAAGGTTGCTCCTGGCTCGGTCGAGAAGTTCAAGAGTGCCAGTCAGTGGTGCTATCTCAACATTGTGGCCGACGAGACTATCAGTGGCGAGGCTTCGTCGCTGGGTTGCCCCACGGGACTGTATTTTGCCACCACCGACGGCAGCCTGATGTACAAGGATGAGAACGGAAACATCGTGAACACTAACTTCAATGCTGGGGCGCATGCCTTCATGTTGCAGAGCTACAAGAACCGTGTGTATGTGGCCAACGCAGGCGAGAAGTTTACCTATCAGGACCCCTCCCAGCCACTGGGCGATGGTGAGCTGTTCTATGTCAACAACACCGATGGCATCTTCTATCGTGTGACTGTCCTCAACAATGTGGGCTATGCTCCCAGCGAGGACCCCTTCACAATGTTCATCGATGAGAGTGAGAACAAGATTTATGTGTCCGATCGCAACGTGGGTGTGCACGTCATGGATGCCGATACCACTGGTCTGTATGGCTCACAACCGTTCTTGTTTGAGAACAACTGGTTGCCCTACTACAACGACGAAATCTCGTGGGGTGCCATCACTGGTGGATTTGCCCGCGATAGTCATGGAATCTACTGGATGAGCAAGAAGTTCAACGGATTGTGTCTGTTGCGTTTCAGCCAGAACGACTTGTACAGTGATGGCGGCGCCGGCAAGCCCAAGAGTTTCAACGCATTGTTCAAGGATGTGATTATCAAGACTTTCTACATCGACGAGGAGAACGGTTATCTGTACATGCACGTGCAGAAGGATGCCTACGGCAGCAAGCCTGGCATCTATCGCATCGCATTGAGCAAGATTGAGAACATGGAGACTGGTGCCGACGTGGAGGGTAATGAGAACCTGATGATTGCCGACTGTGAATTGCTCGACAGCTCACCCATCAAGGTTGAGGGTACCGAGAGCAGTGGCGAGATCTCGTGTGTGGCTCAAATCACGGGTGACGGCGAGAATATCTACTGGAGCTACATTGCTCCTGCTAGTGATGACCAGGCCATCCAGGGCAGCGACCCGCTGGATGTCGATAACCCCTTGCATCACAGTGGCATCAAGTGCATCGGTGCCAAGCCCGATGCCGAGGGCAACATGCCCGCGACAGTGACGTTTGCTGTTGAGGGTGTTGAGGCCTATGGCGTGTGTGGTGCCACATATGTTTCACCCACTGTCATCACCTTGAGCGATAGCCAGATAGACGTTAAGGTCAGGGAGACCCACCAGCTTGAGGCAACGGTTGAGCCCGAGACTGTTCTGGACAAGACTGTGTTGTGGACATCAAGCGACGAGGCTGTTGCCACGGTGGACGAGAATGGTGTTGTGACGGGTGTGACCGTTGGAACTGCCACTGTGACTGCCACTTTGCAATCAGACCCGACTGTTCAGGCTGTCTGCGTTGTCAATGTTGTCAAGGGTGATGGTGGCACGGGTGACGTGAACAGCGATGGTGAAGTCACTATTGCCGACGTTAATGCCATTATTGACATCATTCTGGGCGCCACGGTCGATGACGAGACCATGTCGCGTGCCGATGTGAATGGTGACGGTGAGGTCACTATTGCCGATGTTAATGCCGTGATTGACATTATCCTGGGCAGCGAGTAATCATTCACACTCATCAAGCGAGGGCGCGGTGACCAGACGTGGTTATCGCGCCTTGCTTGATGCCTGTGTTGTTTTGCGTAATTTCTTTGTAAACAATTGATTGTTAGAAAACTATAATTGTGGGTTTTGACTTCTTGAGGGTGGTCATGTTTGTTGTTGACGATGGTTGCTGTGGGGCATAATTCTCCTCGATTGTGGCAGGATGTGTGCTGTGGTCGTGTTTTGAGGTCTTGTTGAGAGGGGGCTAGTGAAATGTTGAGAAAAGTTGCGGCAAGTGTTGGTACTGGAGGGGCGAATGCCGAAAATAGGGGTGTTTTTGTTATTTTTAAGACACGACAGTGGCAAAGTGTGGGCAATTTTTACTAAATTTGTGACGTTTTATAAATACATCAAATCACAACTAACGCTATGAAAAGATTTTTGCTCATGTTGATACTAGCCATGTTGCTCCCTGTGGCGACATGGGCTCGTGGTGGCGATGACATTGTGAACGAATTTCGTGATGCCAAGCATGCCCAGTATGTGAACGTTGGTCCTGGCATGTTGCGCCTGGCACAGTTGTTCACGCCAGGAGTGCCCAATGCCAGCCATGGCTTGCGTTCAGTGCGTGTGCTGGACTTGACCGATTGCAAGGACGGTGTGCGTGAACGGTTTCACCAGCGGGTGCAGAATTTGCGCTACGACACTGGATATGAGGAGATGGTGACTAGTGAGGGTGATAAAGACAATAGCATGGTGCTGCTGCACAGTGACGGGACCTATGCCGATGAACTTGTTGTTGTTCAGGACGGTGATGGAGGCTCGGCCATTGTTGTTATCCGTGGCCGCATCCCGCTTGATGATGTGGAGCGCATTGCCCGCGATGACAGTTATTATCCCATCAGATAATCAATAGAAAGATAACCATTAAAAACAATAACCAACTTTATTTTTTTTAAAAAGACGATGAAAGAGAAGATTAAAGAATTGTTTAAACAGAAATTCGGCACCGACTGTACCGTGTATGCGTCGGCAGGTCGCATCAATCTGATTGGTGAGCACACCGACTACAATGGTGGTTTCGTGTTCCCTGGTGCCATTGACAAGTATATCATGGCTGCGATTAACATCAACGGCACCGACAAGGTGCGTTTGTATAGTGTTGACATGGATGCCGAGGCAACATTTGGCCTCAACGAGGAGGATGCTCCTGCCGAGCAGTGGGCACGCTACATCTTTGGCGTGTGCCGCGAGACCATCAAGCGCGGCGGCACGGTCAAGGGATTTGACGCCGTGTTTGCGGGCAATGTTCCGCTGGGTGCCGGCTTGTCGTCATCGGCAGCCTTGGAGTCGTGCTTTGCTTTTGCGCTTAACGACATGTTCAACGATAACAAGATAGACAAATTTGAGTTGGCTAAGATAGGTCAATCGACCGAACATAACTATTGTGGCGTGAACTGTGGCATCATGGACCAGTTTGCCTCGATTTTTGGCAAGAAGGACTGTCTGATGCGTTTGGACTGTCGCTCGCTGGAGCATGAGTACTTCCCCTTCAAGCCCGATGGCTACAAGCTGGTGCTGCTCAACAGCAAGGTGAAACATGAGCTGGTTGATTCGCCCTACAACAAGCGTCGCGAGTCGTGTGAGCGTGTGGCTCGTGAGTTGGGCATGGACACGCTGCGTGACGCCACGTTCACCATGCTGGCAGATGCTCGTGACCGCATCAGCGATGAGGACTACAAGCGTGCCCGTTTTGTCATTGGTGAGAAACAGCGTGTGCTTGACGTGTGTGCCGCATTGGAGCGTGGGGACTATGAGACAGTGGGCCGTTGCATGTATGAGACCCATGAGGGGTTGTCGCGCGACTATGAGGTGAGCTGCGAGGAGCTGGACTATCTCAACGACGTGGCTCGTGACTGTGGCGTGACGGGTTCGCGCATCATGGGCGGTGGCTTTGGCGGTTGCACCATCAATCTGGTCAAGGATGAGCTGTATGACAACTTCATTGCCACAGCTCGCGAGAAATTTAACAAGAAATATGGTCATGAGCCCGAAGTGATTGATGTGATTATCAGTGACGGTGCCCACAAGGAGGATTGAGAAACAATGAAAGTGAAGATTGACACTGTCACCACCGACCGTGGTGACATCACACTGTTTGAGCTCACCAACGCCACGGGCGCCAGCGTGCGCCTGTCGTCGTTGGGTGCTGGCATCACAGGCATCACTGTGCCTGACCGCGATGGCAACATGGCCGACGTGGTGTTGGGTTACAAGAACGTGGCAGACTGGTTCTATGACGGACCGTGTGCGGGCAAGGTGCCCGGCCGCTATGCCAACCGCATTGCCAAGGGGCATCTGGAACTGGACGGCAAGGTCTATCAGCTGAACATTAACAATGGCCCCAACCACCTGCATGGCGGTCCCGAGGGGTTTAATAACCGCATCTGGGACGCCGAGATGGAGGGCGACACCGTGGTGTTCACTCTTGACAGCCCCGACGGTGACGAGAACTATCCTGGCAACCTCACGGCACGTGTGGCTTATACCTGGAACGACGACAACGTGCTCAAGATTGAGCTGGGGGCGGTCACCGACCAGACCACTGTGGTGAACCTGACCAACCACACCTACTTTAATCTGGCTGGTGAGGACAAGGGTGGCACGGCATTGAACCAGGAGTTGCAACTGATGAGCTCACGCTATCTGCCCACCGACGACACGCTCATCCCCACGGGTGAGCTGGCACCTGTTGCCGACACGCCGATGGACTTCACCACCGCCAAGCCGCTGGGCCGTGACATCAAGCAGGATTTCCCCGCGCTCAACTATGGCAAGGGATATGACAATTGCTGGGTTATTGACGGCAACGAGGACGGTGACTTGCGTGAGGCGGCGATATTGACCGACCCGCACAGTGGCAGGCAGCTGGTAATCAGCACCGACCAGCCTGCGGCTCAAGTCTATACTGGCAACTGGCTGGAAGGTTGTCCCGAGAGCAAGAGTGGTAAGCCCTATCATGACTATGATGGCGTTGCCATCGAGTGCCAGGGGCTGCCCGATGCTCCCAATCACCCCAATTTCCCCTCCCAGGTGTTGCGTCCCAACGAGGAATATCGTCGCACCATCCTGTTTGTGTTCAAGACTGTTTGATGTGAAACAACATAATAACAACAAGAAAATCAATAACTGATGAAACCTACATTATTTGTTCTGGCGGCAGGCATGGGCAGCCGCTATGGTGGACTGAAACAATTGGACGGTCTGGGCCCTCATGGCGAGACCATCATGGATTATAGTATATTTGACGCTATCCGCAGCGGGTTTGGCAAGGTGGTTTTTGTTATCCGCAAGGACTTTGAGGCCGACTTCCGTGAGAAGATTTTATCAAAATATGAGAACCACATCCCCGTCGAGGTGGTGTTTCAGGGTCTCAACGACCTGCCTCAGGGCTTCACTTGTCCGCCCGAGCGCGTGAAACCGTGGGGTACCAACCACGCGTTGCTCATGGGCAAGGACGTGATCAACGAGCCGTTTGCCATCATCAATGCTGATGACTACTATGGCCGCAACAGCTTTGAAGTCATGGCTGCCGAGCTGTCATCGTTGCTCGAGGGCAGCAAGCAGCACTACAGCATGGTTGGCTTCAAGGTGGGAAACACCATGAGCGAGAGCGGCACGGTGGCTCGTGGCGTGTGTGAAGAGAAGGACGGGCTGCTCACTGGCGTGGTCGAGCGCACGAGCATCGGATATGATGACGAGCACAACATCGCGTTCACCGACGAGAATGGTGTGGTGCAGCATCTGGCATTTGACACGCCCGTGTCGATGAACTTCTGGGGCTTCACTCCCGATTACTTTGAGTATAGCGAGCAATACTTTGTGCGTTTCCTCAAGGACAATATCGATAAGCCCAAGGCCGAGTTTTTCATCCCCACGCTAGTCAATGAGCTGGTGGCTAGCGGCACTGCTCAGGTCAAGGTGCTCACCACCGAGAGCAAGTGGTTTGGTGTGACCTATGCTGCCGACCGTCAGGGTGTCGTGGACAAGTTTGCCCAGCTGCATCAGCAGGGTGTTTATCCCGACAAGATGTTTGGATGAGCAAACCATTCTGGTTGAATCAATCAAGCGGGACGCGACCCACACCGGGCGTGTCCCGCTTGATTGATGTTAGAAATCATCTGGTCGATGAGAGTGCCGCCCATCGGCATTCGGTCTCCTGTCGCGTCATCACGAGGCGCTCAAGATGATGTCCACAACAGCGTTGACATCGGCAATGCTGACCTCGCCATCGTTGTTGACATCGGCATCCTTCTCATATTGTCCTGCCAGGATGAGGTCCACGATGGCATTGACGTCGGCGATGGTGACTTCGTCATCGTTGTTCACGTCACCCTCGATGTGGCCTGCGGTCACGGTGACCGTGCACACTGCACTCAAGTTGCTGCCGTCGGTGGTGCTCACAATGATGGTGGCGGTTCCTCTCTTCACGGCGGTCACCATGCCCGTGCTGCTGACTGTTGCCACAGCAGCGTTGGTGGTGGTCCAGTTCAGCTCTTGACCACTGGCCTCGCTGGGCAGGACTGTCGCCGTCAGTTGAGCCGTCTCGTTTCTGAACATGTCCAGGTGCTCCTGATCCAGCGAGATGGATTCGGCCGATTTCATCACGTTCACCGTGCAGGTGGCACTCAAGTTGCTGCCGTCGGTGGTCGATGCGATGATGATTGCGCTGCCCTCGCCCACGGCTGTCACCATGCCATTGCTATCCACTGTTGCCACGGCAGCGTTGGTGGTGGTCCACTTCAGGGACTGGTTGCTTGCGCTGCTGGGGGTGACGGTTGCGGTGAGCTGGGCGTTGTTGCCCCTTGTCATGGTCAGTGTGCTCTTGTCCAGTGTGATCGATGCTGCCAGGGGTGTGGTCACGGTCACCATGCAGTCGGCACTCAGCCGGCTGCCGTCGGTTGTGGCTGCGGTGATGGTTGCTGTCCCCACCGCCACGGCTGTGACCTTGCCGTTCTCGTCAACAGTGGCAATGCTGTCGTTGCTGCTTGTCCAGCTCAACGTGGTGCTCGTCACGTCACTGGGGCTGATGGAGGCAGTGAGTTGGGCTGTCGTACCCTCGGCAAGCGAGATGGATTCCTTGTCGAGCGTCAAGCTTGTTGCAATTGTGGTGCCGATGCCAACAATTCGATAGAAGTTGCTCCAGTATTTAGTTGTTCGGTATGTATCCACCGAGCTTGCTGGCACATACAACGTGGCATCTTGAAAGGTGGATGGGGAAAAGCTGTTCTCAATGCCGTAATCGGGTGGGGTGATACCCTCACAAGTCACGCTGTCCAGCGACGTGCAGTCGTTGAAAGACTTGGAGCCGATTATTTCAATGGTGCTGGGAAGGTAAAGACTGGTCATCGATGTGCAACCATGAAAAACGTAGTCATTAATCATGTTCATGCTGTTGGGAATTTCCACTCTCTTTAATGCATGGCAATATTGGAAAGCATAGCGAATGATTTCCGTCACACTGTTGGGGATGGTCACGCTGGTCAATGCCAGGCAACTGTAAAATGTGCCTTTGTTAATGATGCTCACACCGCTGGGAATGTCCATTCTGGTGAGGGATGTACACTCCTTGAAGGCATATTCGCCGATGGCGCTCACGCCATCCGAGAGTGTCGCGCTGGTCAGTGATTGGCATCTGGCAAAAGCATAGTTGCCCAGGGTGACAGCACTGCCGGGGATGTCCACGCTGGTCAACGACTGGCAGCGATAAAATGCATAGTCCCCGATGGTGGCGACACTGCTGGGAATATCAATGTCGGTCAGCTTGCAGTTGTTGAAGGCATACTGCACAATGGTGGTCACACCGTCAGGTATGGTGTAGCTGGTTGCTGTTTTGCCCATTGGATATTGTATCAAGTTGGTCTTCTCCTTATCAAACAGGACACCTTCTGACGAACAGTAGCTGGGGTTGCCGTTTTCCACTTTGATTTCGGTCAGCGACTGACAGCCACGCCAAGCGTAATCACCTATGCTGGTCACGCTGCTGGGAATGGTAATCGTGGGCAGCATTGTACAATCCATGAATGACTTGGTTCCAATTTTGGTAACACTGTTTGGGATGGTGACCGAGGTCAGACCTGAACTGGCATAGAAGGCTTCGGAGTCAATACCTGTTACCTTGTAAGTGACATTTTCATAGGTAACGGTGCTGGGGATGACTACATCTCCTGAATAAGAATTATAGCTATTGCTGTTGCCATTAACCATCACCTCATTATTGGAGCCCGTCGTGATGTAATAGATCCCATCCACCTGAAAGGTAGTAAAGGCTGCGGCGGGCATGATTGAGCAGATGACAACGGCAGCCAGTAGCAGCATGGGCTTGAGTGTGAGATGCTTCATTTTAATTTTCATGATTTTTTTTTAAGAAAGTTCTCCATTATGTTTGTTGTAGGCCAGACACCATGTCACAATTCTGTATCGGCTGGCCAGAACATTGTGGCAATGTGCCTTTGTTTAACTGTATGCAAAGTTAGTCAATATTTTTTGATTTTCAATGTCGTATGATGGATTTTTTTCGTTTCTTGCCGATTTTATCATGCACAGCCCCAGCAACCACGCTATTGCAGTCTTGAATGATGTCATGCAGATGGAGAGGATTGGGCAGGTGCGGTCATCTGCTTTCATCCTCTCCATCTGCATGAGGCGGTTGTCTTGCCCCGTCAGGAGTGGGGCGGTGGGGCGTTTAACCTCCAGCCAGCACCAGGTCAATCAAGCTGGTCACATCGCTGATGTTGATGTCATTGTCGCCATTCACATCGGCGCACTGTTCGCAACAACCATCGATTTTAGCACCTGCCAGCACGCGGTCGATGAGTGTGGTCACATCGGTGATGTTGATGCTCTCGTCATGGTTCACATCCCCCGAATTATGAACTTCTTCACTTGAAGTTGAACCATTAACTGTGCAAGTCTCGGCGGGAAGTGAATATTCTGAGCCGTCAGCTTTGACAAGCAGAGTATTTTTCAACTCAACTGTCGCTGTACCTTTAAAATTATTGTCAGCAGTGAGCTGTAGTGTCACAATGGCTCCGCTCGTGCCGCTAAAGGTTGAGACATTCATTGAGTAAACAAGGATGCGAATAACATTATCGTCAATCATATTACTAACGATAACAAAGTCGTTGGATAAGCGAGATGTGGGGTCGATGATATATTCATCATAGTCTAAATCCAATGTAATACCATCTGGCAGATACAAGTCGGTCTGGAATGCAGTGTAAGTCTCCTCGTTTTCCAATAACATGGATACTGTCTTTGTCTCTCCTGCATCGATATCAAAAGCCTCGATATACAAACGTTCGTTAGCAATAGCGCAAATGGTTGTTGCAGCTAACAAGAATCCTGTAATTAATAACTTTTTCATGACTCATTTTCAAGTTCTAACTTGTTTACACAAGTCAAGCTAATAATGGGATAAGTTTATTAGCTTGACTTGCATAAACAGCAATTATTTATCTAATGGTGAATTTGCTCGTTGTTGTACTACCGTCGGCATGGCTAATTACTTCCAAATAAATGCCAGTGTCGCTGGGCTTGTCGGTGCCCAGATACACACCTTGCAGATTGTAGTAGCGTGTTGATGTGATATCACCAACGGCTCCAACTTCATTCATGGCCGTGGCTTGGTTAAAGTCAATGGTGAACGCATCAGCCATAACCGTATTGCAGCTTGTGGTGACGGTTTCAATCTTTTCTACAGTAATGTTGCCATTTTCCACTCCATTAACATCAAACGTGAGCAATGCTCCTTCCTGACCATCAAAAGCTGACAAGGTATTGGAAAGACACAGCACTCGTACTGCACCATTGTCCAGCGTGTTGATAGCCAGAATGTGGTCATCAGCGCGTGAAGACAATTTGAAATTGTTGGCTGTCGCTCCTTGAGGCAAACGCAGGTCCAATTGGAATGCTGTGATGGGAGCATCATTGTCAAGGTCAATCGTGATGCTGTGCGAGCCGTCCTCGTCTGTTGTTACACCTCCACACGACATGTTGGCATTGGCTGTTGTTGCTTCTGGTGCACGCCGTGGCATTTTTGTGTTGGGATGCAAAATGATATTGACAATTTGAGCCGCATCAGTAATTGAGATGGTGTTGTCTTTATTAACATCAGCTGGCTTGAAATAGAATGGGCGTGCTGTAAGATTCAATATGTACCTCGCCACAAGCACGACATCTGCAATATTTACTACCTTGTTACCATTGGCGTCTCCCAACAAATAGGTTACCGAGACGATGCCTGTCGTGTCGGCGGGATACAACTCTTCAAGTTCCATGTTTGTGAGCTTGGTGTTTGTTATCTTGATTTCATAGTCAACATCATAATTATCGCTGACACTAACTGTCAAATAGAACAAATCACCATCGTTCTCCCTGAATGCTTTGTTAGAAGCTGAATAACTCAATACGCGTATAACTTGACTACTTTGCATGCTGCTCATGATGGTATGGCTGCGAGTCATACGGCTTGACTCGGTAACAAGATACCCATTTTCATCTTTGAGCAATGTTAAACCCTTTGGCAAATAGATATCCGTCTGGAATGCCGTGATAGATTCAGCATTGACCATGCGTACAGGTATCTGTATGGTATCGCTGTGTAACGTGGTCAGACTATCAATAATTATGTAATTATCGTAATCAATAGGCAGGTTCACCGTAACCTGACAGGTCGCAGTCGCACCTGAGCCATCGGCTGCCGTTGCGGTAATCGTCGTTGTACCCTTGTTAACGGCCAATACTACCCCATTCGCGTCCACCTTGGCTGTTGTGGTGTCTGCACTTGACCATGTTACGGCTTTATTGGTGGTGGTTGTGGGCAAGACGGTTGCAGTCAATTGTTTTGAATCGTTTCTGGTAAGAACCACACTAGAATAATCGAGTTGAATTGAAGATGCCAATGTGGGATTAACGGTCACAGCACACGTGGCACTCACATTGCTGCCATCAACAGTGCTGGCCGTTATGGTTGCCGAGCCCACGCTAATGGCTGTCACTACACCCTCATCACTCACTGTGGCAACACGTTCGTCGCTGCTGCTCCATGTGATAGTTTTAATGGTCGTGTTTGTTGGCTTGAGCGTAGCCGTAAGCTGTTCCGTGTCTTCTGCATACAATGAAAGGCTTGTTTTATTCAACACGATGGAAGTTGCTTTCACATTGCTCACGGTTATCTTGCAGGTGGCAGACAAGTCGCTTCCATCAGCGGTGGTTGCAGTGATTGTAGCTGTGCCAGCAGCAACACCTTTCACCAGGCCAGATGACGAAACCGTAGCCACACTTGTGTTACTACTCTGCCATGTGACACTCTTGTCGGTTGTATTGCTGGGCAGCACTGTTGCTGATAGTTGAGTTGAATTTCCCGCATAGATGCTAGCACTGGTTTTGTTTAATGAAATAGATGTCGCTTGCACCTTCACAGTTACTTCACAGGTGGCAGACAAGTTGCTTCCATCAGCGGTGGTAGCAGTAATAGTAGCAGTGCCGGCGGCAACACCCGTTACCAGGCCAGATGAAGAGACCGTAGCCACACTTG
>Ga0181612_180869_pt1 | contig 32463 bp, 27 predicted proteins | sample HoacroProtozoa21_FD_119630 | JGI IMG/M metagenome (GOLD analysis project Ga0181612, IMG submission 119630) | Hoatzin crop microbial communities from Cojedes, Venezuel. Combined Assembly of Gp0051906, Gp0051904, Gp0051908 | reverse complement strand
CTGTATTGACAGTGAGGGTTACCTCAACCAAAGTGTAGCACCTTGCACTTGGCCTTATTGAACCTCATAAGGTTCACATGGGCCCACTTCTCGAGCTTGTCAAGGTCCCTCTGGATAGCATCCCATCCCACAGGTGTGTCAACTGCACCACTCAGCTTGGTGTCACCAGCAAACTTGTTGAGGGTGTGCTTGATCCCACTCTCTCGATTCCCACTTTTATTGCCCCTTTTATTGACAGGGATCAAGTTAAAGAGTCTGAGGAACTTATAGCATTTCTAAACCCATTTCTTGGCATTTATGAACTCTGGCAGCCAGGCTCAGAATGGTTCATTATAATGAATAAATTAATGAATAATTCAGAACCACTCATGGAAATCACCCTCAGCAATTTTCCTTCAGGTCCCTTGTACTAAACAGTGAAGACAGCTACAAGGGCTGGCTTTATCAGGATGTTAATGCTGTTACAATGATTTAAAAGATAAGAATAGCAGCACACCCAATTTCAAGTACAAGTTACATTATACACAGTGATATCAAGCCAATGTTCTCATGAAAGCATTCATTTAGTGAGCTTAATGAGGGCAATTTGTCAACAATTTCACACACCATTTGCCTAGAATTCTCCACTGCAGCATTTCTCTGTGCACTCCTCCCCCCCAAATAAACTGTGTGTTGTATACAGTTTTGCCTATCATTAATCATCTTTTCAGCACTGCAAGTTCAATGCTGTTTTCCCAGTAGGCGATCAAGGGAGCAACCTAGCCAAAAGAGGGAAAAGTCATGGGAAAAGAAGAACATAAATGTTCACTTAAACACAAAAAGACAAGAGCAAAACCCCCAAACTCTGGTAGGAGCATCCTCTTTCGCCCACAGTAACTGCTTCTAACAGTAACTTCTGGAGCTCTACTTTTTGCATGAGTTGAGCATACAACTACAGAATCCAAATGGTTTTAAGCTTTCAGCTTTAAAGTTCAAAGCAGAGGCTAAGATCATCAGTCAGTTTACAATAAAATATAGTATAAAACAAAGCAAGCCACTCCCCCCTGGCATACTGTGTCCAGCTTCTGGAATTGTTGCATTTTTGTTTTTCAACTAGGTCCAATTCAGAGATGACCCTTTCTAAAAAACCCAAACATATATTTATTGAAACTGCATCTACAAAAGGCTTGACTTAATAAATAACTAACTTAAGAAGCCATTACTGTTGATTGTCAGCATTTTTCTTCTAACCAAGATGCCTGAGGGAAAAGCAGATGGAAAGTAATTAATAAGACCAAGAGTGAGGTTTGCTGGATGTAACTGATATTGTTGGCAAATCTGGGACTCATAAATGATTCTCCTCAATGAAGGGAGACAGATGTTTCTGCTAATTCAGCAAGGAGCTAGTAGAGAGCAAGTAAAAATGAAAATAAAAATTAAAAAAACCCAATGAGCCCATAAATAAGTAATGTAACTGGTATCACTCACTTCCCTCTTTTCTCTGACACTCCTGCTAAGTCTGAAGAATTTGAGAAGCAGAGAGAAGGAATCCTCTGAAATGATCTTATTGAAATAACTCTATATACCAACAACTATAATTTGCTGCATGCTATGTGGACTTGTGAAGTACAAATACTGGCAAAAGAAAGCAAAAATTTTGCTTCTGAATATCTTAAGTTTTAAAGAAATGTTGGATAAATTGCCATTTCTGCAACATGTATCTTATGCTTAAACAATATTGAAAACCCAAAATGAAATAAAACAAAAAGGGAAATAGGTGGAGCTGGATGTTTCGCCTGAACACAGGATCCCTCCCTGTTGAGGGAAAGGCATTTTAGGAAGGCTGTGGGAAGGAGGCAGGGGACAGGGGGAGCTGTACCGAGCATGTCTGAAGGGGCAAGCCATGACTCAAGCTACAAGGCATTTCCACCGAGACAAAGTGCTGTTGTCATCTGTATTGGCAGCATTTTCAACCCAGCAGAGCTCTGCTTCACTAGCTGTGCTCTCTCCTGCCAAAGGCATCTGAAAGGAAGAGGTTGCTCTCCGAGGTGCAGCAAATTCAGACTTTAATTTTTAGCCTTTGGCAATCATCAACAAGGAAGTTAAACACAATGTGGGTTTGTGTATATGCATAAGTGTATCCGTACGTATATGACAAACACAAAAACAATTACTGCTTTTGGAATTTATCTGTATCTGCATAAAGACACGTGTGTTCCTCTGAACACTTAACCACCCCCCCCCCACATTTCAAAACTTTAAAAAAATACATTAAAAATTTTCCCCAAAATATATGATAGTGCATCTGAAGGAATTCAGTTAAGATGTTTCATCTTGGCTCCTGTTACCCTCCAGAATTCCAAGAGATTTCCGTTTATAAGGAAAAAAGATAAATCCATACCAGAAGATCAGGGATACCTTTTTTTTGAACTAACATTCTAACCATTCTATTTTTTTTTCTTCTGTCAACTGCTGCTTAAAAACTGCTAAAGAGGTGTTGATGATTGCCAAAAAACCCAAAAGAATAGCCTGTCTCCCTGACCCGAAGTATGAACCTGTTCAGATTTTTCAAACAGAGGTTATTAGAGAAAATAAAACAATGTTGAGTTTTTTACTACTTCCATCTAGATTTAACCTCTTTTCTGGATGCAATAATAACTGGTGAGCTACCATCACCACTCTCAAATTCAGTAAAGTAATTGTTTATAAGCTCCAGATCTAAGATTTAAAAATGCACCTCTGGACGTAGTTTACAGTATGGTTAATCAGAAACGTACTGTAAAAAAGACATGAAGGTGATGTAAGAATGCCAGCCACAGAAAATTCAACGTTCTAATTAACAAGGTCAAAGGCTTTTTCTTTCTCTTTCACTCCAATGTCACAAAATTCTGCATGGCTGAAGGGCCTCAGAGTGTACCTCTGTGTCAGTGGGCACTACTGGGGAAGAAAGACTGACTTGACATTTTGCACATAACATCGCCCTGTGAACATTCAAGAGCTACCTGGAAAACTCTACAAGCCTCGGGCTATACTGGCCTGTCACCAGCAGAACGTCTGGGAGACCCACAGGAAGCTCCACCAGCAGGTTCTCCTGCCACAGGCTGAGGACACTCAGGGTAGTGGCAGAGGCAGGGTTTCCACAGGACTGACTTCACTCACAGGAGACAGACCAAGGATATGCCTGTATGGAGCATAATCCTCAGCTGATATTGTGAACACTGGATCAAACACTTCCCCTTCAAAAAGGACAGAAATACCAGCAGCAGTACTCTTCACAGCTTCTTCCCTGTTATACAGCTACTCCTACATCACCCATCTTCCTGCAGAAGGATGTGATCGTGACCTGAATTAGCTATAGGCACACGTAACACTTGTTGCTTAAATACTAAAACCCAGACATCTAAAGAGATTTAGTTAATATTTGACTAGATTTGTTACTACATGGTGAAATATGGACACCATCTTAAGCATACATCACAGGGATGAAAATGGATAAAAGGCTATGAGGATGCTTTTGCCTCCGTGAATTCCCACTGGTAGCTTGCAGAAAGCGTACATATAGGCGCAAACAGAGGTGGAGATGGAAAACTCTACCCCCAGTTCCATACTCTTCAAAGCTATTATTCTGAAGTAAACAAGGTGCAGGAAACAAAACTTTCTAGAAAGAAAATCAGAAAGGCAGGCTCAGGATTCTCTCTCATGAAAAATCACACTATATCTCGTGTGAGTTTTGCGGAACTTGCTGCCACAGGCGATCATGGAGACAGACAGCTTTGGTGGATTCAGAAAGTATCATACAAATTCATAGACAGTAGGTCCATGCACAGAAGGGGAACAGGAGCAAAGTCACCCTGTAACATCCCAAACGAACAGTGGTGGATCTGGTGCAATGCAATGGGAATGGACCAGAGGAAATCACTATGGTTGCACCGTCTCACTAAATAGCAGGTATGGTTATTTGTGCTGCTGAAGAGAAAGTGTACTGGGCGAGACGGCTGGTCTGATTTTGAAGAATACTTAGAGAATTTGTGTCCCTCTTCGCAGGCAGTTAAAATCTGTCCTGTTTGCAACTGCACCGTCAGGAATCTACATGACATTCAGCAGACACCACCTCAAAACTATGGAAGTATGGAATCGTGTTTTCTATACTAGATAGAGCTGGCTTAACTTTGATATATTATGGGCAGCCCTACAGTTATTTCTTTATTTCAGAAGTCTGAAGAAAAACAGCATTGTAGTTTTGTGTCCTGTTATCCACGCTTATGTCCGCAATGATGGTGTCAGGCACCAGTCTCCTGCTTAAATCTAGCGTCTCAGCCCTGTCTGTCCCCACGCTGCTGTTCCCTAAAGCATACTTGTGACAAACTTGGAACAACATCTGACCTTCGAGTCCTCTATCCGCATCCCTTCTGCCTGCCAACAAATTCTGGCTAACGCTTAAAGGAGATATCTCACCACTGACCTGGCACCCTGAGTTATCAGCCTACAGTGAGGCCCCTGCAGCTCGGTAGAAGAGTGCTCTCCAAATACCCCAGGACTCCTAACCCTGCACACTCGCACCCCGTGTTTATAAGAGCAATGCAACTCAGCATTATTATTGCATCATTATTAATTTGAAGTACGTGTGCTCTTTTTCCTTTAAAAATAAAAGATCAAGTCTGAATTCAAGCAGTTAGAAAAGCACAAGGGAATGTAAAAACTCAGATTTAACAGTGAAGAGCTCTCTGTAAGCGCTTCATATTTCAGACAGGTTAGTGGAGGCAAAGTGAGTGGCCTCACAAGCTATCTCAGGACTGGCACGCCCTGAAAAGCTATACCTATACCTAGAGACAAATTTCTTCTTATTCAGGATGGCAATCCTTGCTCCAAGCCTTTCTGAAGATGTTTCTAAAACTTTGGTAATTGCATATCTTTAGATAAGACATTTATTTATAAATTTCTTGTAAAATTTATAACCTCTCACAAAAACCAAACCTGGCAATGGTAACAAAATACTGTAGGACTGGGTGCTTAAGTAGATACCATTGCTTTTAGGCTATGTCACTGCAAGGTTTTGGAAAAAACATGCTATATTATTTGGATAGAGGAAAGCAGAAACTTAGGTGATCTTCCAACAGAAATCTCAAGGCTAGTAAGCATCTCAGAAGGTCACCTGGGAAAGGCAGGGATTACATAAGCTATTTCTGGCCCATGCTTATCTAACCCAGTTGCAAAGACTTTTGGTGATGAAGACAACTTCTCCAGTATTTCCACATGCCCTCCGTGAGAAAATTTTCCTAATATCAAACTTGAATCTTCCTTGTTGCAACTCACCAGATTTTGCTCCACTCACCATCAACATAAAGTGCTCACATATGTGAACACAGTTATCATACCTCCCTCTCAGTCTTCCCTTCTCTGAGGTGAAAAACACCACTTCATTATGTCCCTACTTAAGAGAAATGTTGTTAATGGCCCTGATCATCCTCAGGAGTGGTCTTGGATTTTCTGTCTTCAGTCTGGTAGGCATCTTTAAGCACAGCACCCAGAACTAGGCACAATATCCAAGTTAAAACTTTGGCAGATCCTGACTGTCCCGCACAGTCCTGGACGTTACTTCGTATGCAGACACCACTCCATTTCTCCCTCAGACTGTGGGCTTTGCCTTTAATGCAGCAGCTCAATATTGTTGATTTATGTTCAGCTTTTGACCCTTCTATGGGCTCTGCATATAGACACAGGCAGCTGTATTGTCTTGCCTGTTTAAATTGCTGTAGCCTTGGTGGAAGTGATAAATAGACTGCTGTAGATTTATAGTCAGTTAGCAGATGACTCAAAATTGCACGCACTTCACTTTTATTTCTTCTTTAACAACACACAAACTCCACAGAGAGTATAAATTCCACAAACTTTTCTTTTCTTCTTGGACTTCAAGTAAAAGTGCAGGTCAGGCCGTGGGGGTCTTCTGTATAGGACAATGCTTATCCCTACATCTGCTTGTACTCAAAAAACAGTTTGTGTGCCCTCATGAGTACACAGTTCATACGCAACTACCTCTTTCTTACTTGGAAATAGTCGGCAGTCTTAGACTTCATGAGGAGTTCGGATACTCAACACCGAATGGTGATCTCTGTTACGGAAGCAAATTGGCCACATCACGTAACATGCAGTAGAAGGAGACTCGAGAATGGAAAGAAAAATTGGTCTGTCTTATACGGAGTGACTTTAGATTAGCACGCTTGAAGCTTAAACTCCCAAACCTAGCACAACAAAGGCACTGGGACAACAATGTTTCTAGGAAACTGTTGACAATTGTTTGGCAGGTATGAACTAGCATAGAAGAAATGGTTTTCAGAAGCTCAGAAAACACTCTCAGAGTCAAAACTACCAAAAAAAAGAAAGGAGAAGGAAAAAAGGGAAACGGGAAGAAAGTAATCCAAATAAGCGATACTGTAAAAAAATGAGGCCTGTTTTCTACATTATTCTTTGAAAAATTAAGATAATATTTCTTGTAATACATAAACTGCAAAAAAAAGGAAGAACTGTTCACAATATTCTACTCTCTTTGAAAACAGGAAAAGGAAAAAGTAAAAATATTCTTCAGCTGGAAGACAAAAGCTGCAACAATCTTTACCAGAATACAAAATAGCTACTTTAAAATTACTGTGGTTGTTCACTGCCAATTTTAAAGTCACAGAAAAAAGATTTCATACGTATTTTTGGATTAAAGTTTTCCACTATGGTAAATCTGTAAAAAGTGAGATATTAATAGGACTCCTTATAAGAAAAAAAAGTAACATGCTAATTGTTAGAAGGCTATTTTTTTTAAATAAAGAAATCAGAAACTTGCTTAGAGTCAATTTTAAGAAGTAAAAATCCTTAAGAAGCTCAATTCTACCCACTTGCCAATTTAATTTCTTATTGATAAGTACTACACTAAAAACCACTAGCTATAAAATGCACCTCTAAAAAAAGCCAAATAAAATTAGAATCTTTTCCAACTAAAACTACTGTCACATTTGGTCACCTCCATTAGCCTGAACATCCGTGAGGTTTTTGGCCTGCAAGCAAGCACAGCTTAGGTTAGCCCTCCATGCGCAGTTGCTGACATCCACCACCCATGCAGGCCGAGTTACTCATGAGATTATTCTCAGCCCACTAAAATATTACTCTACCATGACCTGTGGCTATGCAGGAGCTGCTTTACAAAAAGGAAAACCATCCATACAGTGGGGTTCGGCAGGCAACAGCGCAGGAACAGCATCAGAATTCAGCTGAAGTCATCCCTGTCCATGAGTTGGTGCCTGTAACCACAGCCTGCGGGGAGTCCAACTTGCCCAGAAGAAAGGCTATGGTGCAAATAAGAGGAGTCGCAGCGAGGTCGTGGCTGCAGGTAAGACCCCCAGGCCCTCAGTGAGGCAGAGAAAGCAGACCGTGGTGAGCCACAGTAACTCAGCGAACCTGACTCAGAATAGGTGCCTACTGCGACAGCTGCAGGGCTGAGAACAGTCAGAAAGCCAAAGGTACTTGGTCTTGTGGAGGGGATGCAGCTCGACGGCGTTGAGGGAAGAATGGGCAGTGTATTTGCATTTTGGCAAAGCTAAACGTCCCTCTGCGGTGATGTCCTTATGAATTGTTTTAGACCTAGCTGCCTGCTCTCCGTTTTCAGCCTTCTCTTATCATTCGCTTTTTTTCAGAGGAGTAAATAGTCCATATGAACAGAAGAGAAGGCGGCAGGACCAAGGACGCACTGGTGACTAACCAACTGAGCAGTGAATGTTTACTTTTATTATTTTAAATAAACTTGTTAAAAAATACATACCTCAAAAATACCCACATTAATATAAATGATTTACAGGAAGCCTCTGACTACTGGACCAACAGCAGAATAAACAGTCATTACAAAAATTGCTCCAGTATTCCTTGCACACTATTCTCACATCAGGAAAGAAGGGCATTCAGTGTTTTATTCAAGGAAATTGGCTCTTGATGCTGTTTTTTTCCCCAGAGAAAACTGTTTTGATGGAGATACTGAATCTTTTGCTTGATTAGAAATCACCTTAGTACTGCTTCTCCTAAGAGCTTACAACGTAGAGCGCTCTGGACTCCTGGCCTAGTGGAAGGCTGTGCTGGCTCTCCGTATCCAGTCCAACACACAGAGCTTCCTTAATTACAGAAAGCGTGCTTAGTGGACAAAGTCAAGTTGTGTGAGCAAGTGTTCTCTGGGCATTAGGTGAAGCGGATCCCAGAGAACTATCTCAGCCAAACTTTAATTTTCCTCCATCCTGTTGCCACAGAACTAAATGCAACCACATATATAATCAGAAACCTTTCCATCTATCAAAAACCAGACATCAGACATTGATTCATTGGGCTATACTGACTCTGTGATGGAAGTGTCAGTGATATGTCTCAGAAATGGAGCCAAAAGCATGAGGAATAGTTCAGCTTATGGGTTGCTGCTGTTAGAAATCTAAGAATTGATGTAAATCAACCCCAGACTTCCCTGTGCGGGGAGAGAGGAGAACTTGAACATCACCACGCAAAATGATGTGGTCCTACCGCATACTCAAGCTTGTTCAGTTTACTGTAATACCCAATCTGCCAATATTAATTGCTTAATGAAGAACTTACAGCTGGGAAACTACATCACCATCAAAGTGACAAAACCCACATCCTGCTTAAATTTCAATCACTTGAATGACATATCTGTGGAAAATCACTGCAAAAAGAACCAGAGCTACAACAGAAGCAGACAACGAAAAAGCACTATGTTTATTAAAGCTAAAAGCATGTCTTTCTTCAAAGAAGCCAGACCAACATCTTCACTAGGACTTACTTATCAAAAAAAAGATAAAGCCCAAAATGAACCCCCCCCCCCAAAAAAAAATAAACCCCACAACAGAATCACACAGAATCACTAAAGTTTTCTGCTGAAAATAGAAACCACATTTCTATCGAATACCTCTGATAAAGAAACAGGTCTTTCTGTAGTAGGAGTGAAACAGTTAAATTCTAGATATCCTAAAATACTCCCACCTTTCCCTGCAGCTGAAGCTGTCTGCACATAATTTGAGAAAGTCAAATTAAAGGAAAAGAATACTGTATACATAACACGTTAAACTATGAGTATGAAAAGAATGTATGTGAAAATCCTGCATATTTTCTGTTTGCCGTTAATTAGAGATGGATTCCTGATCTTGATTATCCTAAGCAGAAAATCAAGACCAGTCCCTGAAACCAGTCTTCCCTTTGTGGGCCTCCTCTTGATTTATGTAGGGCTTTAAACAACACAAAAAAACCCCGTAGCTGGGGTTTCTGTGCTTTCACATTAGTTGCTTTTTTTGAGGCTGCAGTTGGGCCTGTGTTTTAGGATATTTATTTCTTGTTTTGCTTTACAGTACAAAAAAACCGAGAGCTGGTAAAAAGCATTACTGACAGCGATACACTTTCAAAATCATATTTTGATAATCGTTTTAATTATTTTTTTATTAATGGTCCACATATTTTAAGATGCTCCTCATAACAACCCCTCTTGTTGGTTTGGATATTACTGTGCCACTTTCAAGCAAATTAAATCTGTTACAGAGTATTTTGTGATAATTGGTCTTGGCTCATTCAATACTGAACAGAGCACCCAGATACCTTGAATGGATCATTTGACTTAATGAGGCTTCAGTCAGTTTGCCACAGGAACTGAGGCAATGCTCTTTTGGGAGAAACTGCATTTTCAGCTGTGGCACCCACTCAATAATATAACAAAGTCAAAGTTCTGAAGTAGGTTGCCTGTGTGGTTCACAGCTGGCAGAGGGAGGGATAGGAAGAAGGTAAAATGAGAAAGGGAAAATTACAGTGCTAGGAATAAATGGCACTAACACAGTGATTTCAGGGGTCTACCCTCTCACATTTTAGCTGTGTTCTCTTCTTGCATACACAGGGAAATATTTGAGACACCGCGCTCTCATAAAACTTTGAAAGATTTAGAGTCATCTTTCTGTCCTGTGGCTACTTAGAGGAGTACAGGGAGGCTGGAGCCACTCTCCATTCCTATCACCCTCTTAGGTAAAGCCGACGTCATCCCTGCCATTAGGAGAGGGGAGAGACTGGCTGATCTCAGATGAGATGCAGTACAAAGTTAGACTGTCATCCAGCCCACCGGAGGGAATGCTGCACAGAAAATGTTGACCCAAGGGCAGAGGGAACGGGATGTGGCCAAAGTGGGAAATTCAGATCAAGTCAAGACAGAGCAGGGGCCTACTTCAGTGCATAGCAGGGACTACATTGCCACGAAGGATGCAACGATCCAGCAAGCTGCTAAATTAGATCTACGTGTTGTTTTACAAAACCCATTACACAAAATAGCCAAGTCTCAGCTGTTTTCCAAAACGAGTGAAAACAGCAGGTCAGTATAAGATGAAATGCCTATACCCTGGTCACATTTTCATCAGCTGAATGGAGAAAAATAGAAAACCTGTTTTGCGTTAATGTTTTCTCCTAAAGCCATAGACTAACACATCACTTTACGGCACTGACAATTCCTGCAGTTATCATGAGATCAACTATTATATCTTATCTTTGTTTTACAACTTTTTCATCTGTTTCACATTTCTTGGCTCTTTTACACGGTACTTTTAACAGAAACCTGACCACCATAACAATAGTACTATACGGCACAACAAGCTTGGAGGATATTTACGGCTCATCAACAAGAGCATATGAGGAACACAAGTCTTAGCAGACTGATAGAGTCTTTGTCATGGCAGATTTCACTCTGCAAGAGCATGTGCACAGACATGCTATACGAGAGGCCTGTACCAATGCCAGCAGAGCAGAGCACGCAAGTCTCCTTGGCTCTGTTGGCCATAGGTCCCACGTTTGCCATTCTGAGGGGTCAGCATGGGCGGTGTCTTCTGGAGCTGCACTGTGTCTTGAGCCCAGCACTCGAATGTAGTTATCGCACCCCTAAAACTTCTGTGAACTTGTTCCCTTAATTTTATTTCAAAGACCTGCAGGATGGATTACTTAACCAATAAAGAAAATGAACCAAATAATTCTGCATACAGATAACCTTTCATCGCTTTTGTTTCATTTGTAACTTACATGCAGTTGCAATTACTTTTGTTAAAACTGTATTTCTGTAGATCTTTAATACTGAAACACCAGCTTCTCCTTCAGTTACCATAATGAGGTAACTAGTACTATTAGTCACATCTAGGTTAATTCAGTAACCTTGTATAAGCAAGTAACTAAACGTTTATACAATCTGTCACTTCCTGACATGCATACTACTTAGTCACTTTACAACATGGCTGCGTGAAATAGTTTGTATATGATTAACATTGGTGCATGGGTCAACAGGGATGGAAGAACAATGTTTTACATAATGATTGGTGAAAAAAAAGGGAAAAGATTTATTTGGAAAGTGGCTGGGCAAGGGGAAAATAACAAAAGTACATTGGAAAAGGGAAGGCACTAGTCATAATCTTCTTTCAAAGTAAAGTTACTATAATCGTTATGAAATTTAAGTGTGAAAGCTGTAGACCATGCCTGACTCATCTCCTGGGCTTACAAAAGCACACCATATAGCAGAAGGCACAGGACAGTGAACTAGGACTGCAGAACTTCATCACAACCTGTATCACCCTTGAAACATTCAAGGTCAGGCTGGACGGGGCTTTGAGCAACCAGATGTAATTGAATACATCCCTGCTCATTGCAGAGGGGTTGGACTAGCTGACCTTTAAATGTCCCTTCTAACCTAAAACCACCTATGATTCTACTGTAGGTCTCAAGGACACAGCATGATCTCAGTGATGAATAAATCTGAATCTTCTGATTGTATATACATAATACAAATGTTTCTCTTCTGTGAAAAGAAAAAAAAATTTCTAAGAAATGCCAATGCCATAGATCCTTATGAAGGCAAAGTTTAAATTACCAAGTGGTATTCTGCACTCTTGAAACATCATTGAGGTGAGTGGTGTCAAAACTGAAACCATCTTTTTGAGCGACTCCTGTAATGCATATACTCGCTCATCTGCTTTTGAAATCACATTGAAATTAACTGCATTCACTGTGCTATAACAAATACATGAAAAAGCTAGGCCCTCTAAATTGCATAGCTTCCTTCTTAGGGGCGTGTTGCTATTTAACATCCTATATTCCCTTATCCAACATTAAACTCCCAAAATCATTTACTACTAACAATCTCCACAGTAAAATAACCTCATGCAATACTACTAGCATTGCAAAGCAGATAGTCTCAAGGGGCAACACACAGATCTGTCCTTTGAAGCACGTAAGAGCTGGACAGAAAGGTGCGCCTGCAGAAAGTGATAGTGGACTCATAATAACTTTATACCAAACCCAGAATCAGTTCAAAGTGTTCAATTTCATCTTTGCATCACCCAGTGCAGGCAGACTTTATATTCCTTTTGTTGCCAGCTCAGATGGACAGGAAGGGAGAGAGCAGAGAAAAGAATATGGAGCCACATCATTGTTGTGTACCCTACCTTCATTTTTCAATATCCGAAACTGGGTTGTTACCTTGACCCAGTGTTCCAGATGCCACTAGGTGTTACTAAGAAACCTTATATCAGTATGGTCAGTAGCAAAGTCCTTTATAACGATGAGACAAAATGTTTAAAATTTTTCTAGAAGCAAAATGCTATCCTATGAAACAATTAATAGGATTTTATTTTTACGTAAATGTTTCAACTTTGGAGCAGGAGCCCTAGAGATCTAAAGAAGCATTAGGACAAATTCTTATCAAAAACTGTTTTGGATCATCTAACTTTTGCTTTACCTCTACTGAGGAAAAATAGATTATTTTAGTAAGGTTTTGTCATGCTGTTTGAAGTAACAGCATGTCGTTAAGGACCCTAGCAGTGCAGCAGAGTGCACCAAAATCAATACCACACTTTTGTTCAGGGGAGTCTGGTGTGCATTTACAATGCTGTGTATCTAGATTCTGTAAAAGTCTGCTTACCGTAATAACAGTGGAGTGAACACACTGATATCTTGGAAGTTCACTTTTGGGCCCTTGCATGTATTTAGCATTCTTCTGCAAATTCCTTTGCGTGAAGTTTGTCTCTTTTTCATTACCATGTTGACAGGATCACCTTTCCCTGTGAACAGGAAAGAAAAGAACATCTAAAAGACCTATCTATTGGTGTCGTTCTTGTAGTGTCCTCACTGACTCTAATCAATTGCAAAATATTTGCAACTTGGAAACAGAAAAAAACCCTTTCTTTGTTCCCAGGAGGACAGGTCTGAGGTAAATTAACTGCTGTACCACTGTTTTCCAGCCTGAAGAAATTTCATCCAAGCACAGTGAGATCAGTGAAGTCTAATGCATATTTCAAAAACAAGTTACTATTTTTCCTCAGGAACAATTTTTTCATTTGAGCAGCTCTCTCTTCTTATGTGAATTCTAAACTCACATGCCCCGTACCAAGCACACTGCAAATTGTCTATCAGATTTTGTTACAGACACATATGCTCTCACATATTTCAATAACCATAACAAAATTTGTACACAAAATTTCTATACACATAGGTTTTTCTAATCATTGAAAGAAATAAACTTGCCTTAAGTCTATTGAAATTATGAGAATGGCATTGGTGAAAAGCAAAAGAGGAAAGCACCCCCTTCTTCACGCAAAACTTTCTGTATTTTCTTTTTCCCACCCTATTGATCATTTAAGTAAAATTATTTGTTGTAGAAATGCTGTTGTGGTGCATCCAGGGTATAAGGGACTTTTGTGTAGCTGTCTACTGTGGGAAGGACAAAGTCTGAGCAACTAGAGACAGAACTCAAAAATGTTCAGGTTAACACATATTTGTGCAATTCATTAATGTACATGATTTTTGTTTGGTCAAAACAGCACAAACAGACAAAGGCTTTGGTCACATTTGTTTCATCTGTCTCTACAGTCTGTGACGATCAATGAAGAATACACAATTAAGTTCATTACCATTAACAGTAAGCTCTGGGAGCAGTTCTTTTTGCTGTAAGATAGCCGACTTCCATGGAGTTAGTGCACATTCATAATAGCAGACATCCTTTTACAGTTCCAGTGCCTCAAATCTTTCAAAGAGTACTAGTGGTGGGAAGGACAGGTTGTTAAATCTATGTCCTGCAATCAGCACATTTGCTTTCAGCACAGGCTCTTGCTTCTATGGGATATTCCAGCATTCGAGACTACCTGCTAGTCTTGACAGGAATAGGCATGAACGGTGAAACTCTAAACAATGTAGATGTCACAGAGCTGACCATGACAGTCCCTAACTTGTGGGTGCCTGGTTTCCAAGGAGGGAGCCAAAATCTAGCTCAGACATTAATGCTCCATTTGCAGAGCACTGCAAGAGTTATAGATCTGACAAATGAATGCAAATTAGTCAGCTTCTAAATCAGAACTGCCCACCATCAAACACTGAGTTGAGGTCACTTAAAACTACCTCATAAATGGACTACTCATGAAAGGAACAAATGAAGAGAGGGAGTGGGAGGAGGAGGTGAAACCATCTGCTCTCTACTGCCTGGATAGCTTGGCACTGGAAACAGATGGCTGCCTCTTCCCAAGGACTGACCACAGGTCTCTCCTGCGGGAGGTGCCTAGCAGGAACAGACTGGCAGAGACGGCACCCTAAACAAAATGCCAAGTGGTTCCAGGAGTAGGAAGTCGAACACACAACTTCCCTTACCCAGAGGAATGTCCGTCTCACCCACAGCCAGCCATGCCTACCTCTTACACTGCAGCTCTGGTTATTTGGTGTTCTTTGGTGTTGACCGCAGATGTCAGAATTGTCACTCTGCAGCACGCCTGAATGCTGAAACAATTGACCGATGAAGGTTTCAGCCCCCTTCAGGCCAAAAAGAGTTGAATCAGTTTTCCAATTTCTGAGAGTATAATTGTCGAATTCACTGTCTTGGCCCTTTTCCGGCTCAGCACAGAGAGAACAGCAGCTACTGTTGCATTTGTAGACTCTTGTTGGTTAGGTCTGTTCCAAGAACACCTACAAAATTTGGGAGGCAGGCAAAGAAGGTATAATTTCTTGATCCTACATAGCGACCCTAACGTAGGAGCTGTCCGGACACTTAGACTTGTATGGACTGAGGTGCTTATGGTCAGTGCCAAAAACCAAAACTGGGGGTTGAAATACAGAGCTTAAGCACAGAGGTTAGGGGCATGCTAAGCTAGACCTCTGTGGATTGATCACTGCTTTCCAACTTCAGCAGAGTGTAGGGGCACATCTTATTGGAGATGTTGGTAGGGTAAAACTGTAGAAGAACTTAACCTCTGTTATAGCTGTAAAAGCAACCAGAAGATCAGACTAGAGAATCACAAGTCTCCTTAATTCACTGGGAACATACACAGTTGTGTAGCTGTTTGAGATGACCACCAAACACCCCACTGCAGAAAAAATGTTACCTCAAATCCTAAAGAGGTTTCCAAATACATTTCAGTTTTCTTTGTGATGGAAAGTCTTTATTTCATACTGTTCAGCGGCTATTTACAATTAAGCATCTGACTCTTCATAAAAAAAAACTAGTCGATAATTAACAAAGACGACCAGTGAACACTCCTGTGAAGATATACTCAGCTATGAGAAATATAATGCTAGATATATTAGTAAGGCTAGATATTTTAACAGTCCTCAAAATGATACAATCTAGCTGAGTTGGCAAGAGAAAACAAAGGTCAGGACCCTGACTCAAGCAAGCTCTGATGACCCGCTGGCAATATACAAAACATGCTGTTTCAATGAATTCCACTGCTGGGACAAAAACTTGGTACAACCAAACAACCATGTTTGTTTAGCGCAGTTGTGGGCTTTTTTGTAATCTATTCAATAGTGCAAGAGAAAAAGAGGTCAAAGCATACTGCGTACAGAAATGTCATTTTCATTGGACAAATCCATTCAAATAATTTTTGCCTGATTAATCTAGTCCTGAATGTGTGAAGACATTACCTAAGTTTATTTTCTATGGGTTTCTTTACATTTTAATTGGCCCTGGAACTCAGTCTTTTGAAGGATAAAATTTTAAATATGCTATCATATTCTCCCTTGCATAAAAATCCTTAAACCTCAGGAGAACTTTTCAACAGCCTTGTTTAGTGCACTAGTGATGCAGGAGTTATGCAGAGACTTAGCAAATCAGTGTTTAAAAGCTGACAGTGTGTCATGCAGTGTAACACAGCCTGAAGCTCTGGACATGTCATGAACTTATCCCAGTGTCACTTGGACATTAATGTCAACAGGGTCATGCAGATCTAAATTTGTGATGTACACAATGTCCAGAGCTTTTATCATGGTGCAATAATAAACCCCAGACACACACGGCAGCTGGCATGCTTGTGTTCAATGTCCTGATTAGCTAAGATTTCCCACTGTTGCCACCACTATCCAAAATTAAACATGAAAACTATGGAAAGAGCTCCATACTTACAGTCATGACCAGTCTACCACATAAAGTGAAAGACTTCAGTAAACTGGAACTGTCATAGTGGTTGGTAGTAGATACACAGAACAAATCCAAGAGACACAGAAACCTGTATTCTCTCAGTTGCATGAGTGACTTGTCACTTAGGAAGCTGATGTTGCAGGTAAAAAGTAAAGAATCTGAGTTGGTTTCCTAATCATTTTGAATATTGTGAATGTATTTCCAAAATAGGACCTCTCTCATCATCTATGTTCAAAACAGCCAAATTAAGATAAGGTCATGGTAATCATAATCAGCTGATGGTTCTGGATAGCCAAAAATTTTCATTTTATTAAAAAAGAACTTTTTTCAGGCTTTCTCAGTTCTTGAACGATAGACACAGCCATACTGATCTGCAGGTGTTAAAGCTTGTTTTCATGATAAGTACCTTAGGAGGCAATCTCGGTTAATTCAGCAGTTAGTGATCTGTCTTTCACAAGAGAGAAATCTAAATCAGCTCAATACGGACAACAAGTGTTCCATACGTAGTACCAGAGCAGCAGTGTGGTCTGGAAAGCATTTCATCATTATGAACTACTGATGTTACAAGGTCAATGAGTCTAGGGAAATTGCTAGAAGCAATTCCAGTGTCAATTTGCTGGAAATAATGAGAACTTCCAAAGATTTGTTAACCTACAATAATAGTATCGGCACACGTGGACAGCTGTCAGCAGCAATTCAAGGTGGCAAGTGTTATCTACTGGCTGGAGTATGATAGGGCTGTCCTTATGACTCTGCACCCAACAACCTTGGCTCATCTCCCTACTTCAGAATTTTCCCACCTTCTGTGTTTTCCAGTCATTTTATTTCCTAGTAGCATAACTAAAGTTAAGTTTGTCACTTGCAGCCTACCACCATTGTTCAGTTGCTTCTTAAATAGTTATCTTGGGCTATTTATTGAAGTATGTTATTCTAAAGAAGCTTTTTAGGCCTATTAAAAGAGTCAAGAAGTAATAGGTCTGTACAGCCACGTAGGAGTATTGAACTTGGGTGCTGAGTGAGTGTCCAGGTAGATGAAAGAGGTAATACAAGGAGGAGAGTGCAAAAAGAGGGTGGAAAGACAGACAAAGGAAGAAGCAATTGGGAGGGAAGAAAAGTGACAGATTAGATGAGAAAGCAGCAAAAAGGAAAAAAAAATACTGGAAGGGTTAATTGCCTCTCATACGTAAGTTTCCTCAGATTCTGAAGAAAATATGAATGCTATCTGCAATTACACAGGAAAGCCGAGATCCTTGCTACAGGCAGCTTCTCGCAGTCCTGTGCCCTGGGGAGAGCCAGGGCTGCTGGTCTTTCTCAGAAGCAGGAGGAAGCAGTGTCTATCCCAAAGAAAGGGGTGACATAAAACATCACAGAAGGGACCAAAAGCAAGGAAAGTGTCCTGAGACCACCTCAGGAAAACTTTATGGTAAAACAGCAACTAGGAAATGTATGACAGTGCTTGAGATGGAGCTCTGAGAAGGTCAGAGCTCGTTAACAGGATCAGACACTTATCAATGGCTGATGGCTACTGTTCTCATCACAAAAGCTGAAGATTTCAGTGATCAAGAGGAGATACTCCCTCTTCAGCAGCCAGTTGGAAGTGTACACAACCATTGCCACTGACATCCCATGCTCCACAATACTCCTCATCTCGGTGCAAAAAAACCAACTGGATGAACATGCTAAGGAAAAGGAGGAAGAAGGCTCATGGGCAGGGGACTCCCAGTGCCTATGGTCTGGAGGGGTACATGTAGGTTAGTGTCCCAATGGGCTCAGCACCATCTACGCATGCAGGAGAGAATTGGGATCTGCTGGGGCAAGCTGGAAAGAGCAGCCTTTCCCTTAGGATAGGCAGCAGAGATACTTCTTAATAGAAAGGCTATTCAAAACGGAAGATGAAGCTAGTTACTGCACTTCTCAGGTAGAGAATTAACACAAATGAGTTAACAAAAGTCCGATTTTAACTCTGGAAAAGAATAAATATATTTTTCTACCCTTTTATAACTGTGAGGACAACCAGAAAATGCTTCCAAAATTGATACCATACGTGCAGATTAAAACCAGGCTGCAAGCCAAATCCTCCTCTTCAGTTTCACTGGCGGAGCCCAGCAGACTGCCACAGAGCTGCGCTCAAGCAGCAGGGGAAAGAATTTGACCCTTTGACTGCTGCACCAAAAGCAGCTAACTTCCCACTGTATTTTGTGGCCTTAATATTAAAAGTTACAAGTGACTTTGTGCTCAGAAACTTGTTGATTTTCTGCTAGGGTTGGTAGGTGCTGATGTCCTCCTGCCCTGCTCTCTCTGAAACTACATTTCTTCTCCCTGAGGCAGCATAACTGGCATCCCCAGTGTTGTCCCTGTCTAGCTGTGGACATGTTGGACTGTATTGGTCGCTGAGGAAGGACGTTCCTCCACCTCGTTGATACGTGAATGCATTCAGTACTCTTATATAAAAGTTAGGAAAACTAAGAACACCAGGATAAGTTACTAGCTTTGATCTTTTTTACTAGCCACTTCCTTTCCCTCCACTCACTAATCTTTCCCCCAGTACAGACAATCTGTCAAAGACGATGATTTTTCAGTTGGGCTATCATTTAACTTCTTCATTATTCCAAATGGTCCAGTTTCACACCTAGGTACTCTGGTATAAACTGTGCTACTAGTCATTTTAAAGTCAGGCGATTCAAATGTTAGGGTTTATCTCACTATCACAACTGGTAAGAATTATTTTTAAGGAACAAAGGCTATGTATTGTATATATGAACAAGAATGTAGATTCGCAAAAGAAGAACATACGGTACTTTGTGGTAAAGCTAAACCTGAAGTTAGTGATACCTATTTACACCATGAAATTCTGGACTCACGCTCTTGGTAAGGACTTAAGACTAGAGTATCTCACTTAAATGATACATACAAAAAGTATTCCAAGTGAAAAAATAAGTACTCCTAGCATGAAAATAGCTATTTTTCTGCCAGATGTGGTATACTCTGCACTCAAATACCTTGTACATGCTAAACCTGCTAAAGCCAAGCAATGAAAAGTTTTGTGGTTGTTTATAAAGAAGCTTACACTGAGTGCAGCCTTCATATATAACCTTGATTTGTCCCTTAATGCAGTAGGATACAGACTTAGTTAAATGCCCAAGCAGTTTAGGGAAAGGCAGGGATGCCACTTACCCAAACCTCACATCAGCTGATGCTGAACTCAGTTTTCAGGTGACAAATTCAAGAAAATGAGAAAGGGAGGGAGGAGAGCATGAAAGAGCACCTCGGCGCTCTGTTTGCTAATGCTATGTCCCTGCTGAAGCCACAAAGCTCAGTTCCTTCTCCTTCCTCAGAGCTCCCTGCCCTCCAAGCCCCTATGCTTTTCTTAACCAGCTCCCACTCTGCCCCCACAGAGCAGCTGTAGTCTGTGTGTCTACCGGATCCCTGCCACAAGCCTGGCTCAGACAAGCCAAGAAAAAAATTCAAACCTTCCATGATTAGCACAATGCTTTTACCTGCAGCCATTATTTCCTCTACACTGTTTAGGTGACAGGCTCTTTCTGAATAGAAGATAATGAATGATTGTCATTTTATACACAAAGCAAAGTTTCTCCTGATGAAGTCTTACCTGAGACTGTTTTATCTTTATAGTTATCAGTTGTTTTCTTTCCAACTGTTCTTATTCACATTTAGATTACATGCATCCAGCTGTCTATACAAGCTCATTTCTTTCCCACTAAAACAACAGTATGAAGAACAACCAGAAAGCCAACCTGTGAAAGACGAGGTAGGCGAGAGATCAATGGAACAATCTAGCAGTCAGGTTTCCTGTAATCTGGTGACAATCATTCTTCCCTTCCAGTTTTCATTTCCTAAGACAACATGAAAAACACTCATAAATGGCAGTGGTGTATAATGCAAGGGGTTCTCTGCCCACTGTATTTTTGCTATCAGGTCTGAGTTGCTACTATCATACTTTGAAACTATAAAATAAATTTACAGCGATCTTCACAATATTAATGCCTGCTCCATACTTTTTGGGAGGAAGCTGTCCATAGCCTTCATGAAAAAGTCTGCTCCCCACATACAAATTTTACCTGCAAGTTTGAGGCTGGCCAGGAAGGCTGCCTGCAAGCCTATTCAGTCTGCTACTGGATTGGAACTTGCTACAGCTCAAGTGAACCCCAGTAATATTCTGTTTGAAGAACCATCTCAAATCCTAGAGCCAGGGGATGACTTACGCCCTGTCAAAGCACAATCCCACTCTCAGGCATATCACAGATGCAGCTCTCCATGTCTTCTCTCATTGCTCTAGAAGTACTCTCTGCACTGTTTGCAGGAATGGCCCTTTGAACAGTTCAGCCAGCAGTGATATGATGAGTAAAACGCTGCTGTTCAGCTACATCTGGCTTCTACAAGGGGTAGTGACTTTTTTAAATTAAATCAGCATGCTGAGGATGTGCCAGCTGGACACAGTAAAACAGGGATAACATTCTGTTAAGCGAAGAAATAAAAAAGGAAGACAGATATTCAATGAAGTACATTTGACCCTCAGGTTGAAAACTCGAAGATGAAGGTAGTTGTTTACAAGAAATCTGAGAAAGACAATCTCCAAAGACTTGAAAGTCCACATTTTCTGGTCATCCATACAGCCAAATACTAATCTCAAGATATGGCAGATAATTTGACTGTAGGTTATGCATTCTAAATTAAGTTGGCTATCCTGTGAGGAAGCTGCTTTAGTTAGGTACCAAACAACACCAAATCCATAGGGAGTTAGGATGCTCGTGCATTTTAAGAGCATACTCAGAAAGGAGAACAGCGTTATAAAGTAGGCAGGACTCCCCATTATCCTATTTTTTCATTTGAGGAACCAAACTCTTCTATGACATACGATGCAAAAGACCATGATTTACTAACAGCGTTACTCAGAACATCATTTCTCCAAGTGATCTCTTGTTAGTCACTACGTGCAACAGACCAAAATGTAAATCAGTGCAGTAAGTCATGGATCGTCATAACCACAGTTTTTCTTGGCTTTCTGGAAATTTTCCTAGACTGCACATGATGAGTGTAAGTTAACGATATATGCAGTCACTTTTCTAATGTAAACAAACGCCACTGTAGAGGGAACATCTTTTAACACACGGAAATGCCATTCAGCAGTTTCTTAATATTTTTTGGTAGAGAATAACCTCCTTTTTGGCACTGGGAGCAGTACGCAAGTGAAAATTATCATTTCACGTCTTCTTAAAACTTTGCACCTGTCTCTGACAATAACTACATTCCCTTGCTCTGCATGCAAAACCATTACTAGTTTGACTTTTGATGTCCTTAAACAAACGTATGTGATTGTAGGGAAAGGTGAGATTTACAATGGTCTCTGGTTTTTTAGGTAGCCGAATTCTTCATTTTTAGTGTTTTCATGGAGATTCACAAAATAGATAGGTCATCCTTGTTCTAGCAGAAAGATTTTTGACAAAAGGCTTGAATTATCAAGATATGTGCCCTGGGGTGAGAGCTAACTCCTTATGTAGGATGCTTATGGGATCAAACTCTGACACATATGAGAGACTACTTCAGACAGGGACTTTAACAGGCCGCATCCTTAAGGTTAAACCTAATAATCAGAGAAGACTTACATACAGCAGCAGATAACTAAGACGTGCATGAAACTCAAGCGGGGAAACAAAAATGGAACACAGGAATATCTGAGAGTTTTCCCAAATATATTGTATCCTCTGGCAAGTCTGCCAGACATCTGACCTCAGTGTGTGCACAGAATGCCACATCCTACTGAGATTACTATACTGTCAAACGTATAAGAAAAGAACAAACAGAAGAAACAGATCAGAACAATTTGTATCATTTTTTCCTAATAAGAGTCACATATTAGACAATGTAAATACCTCAAAGTTCAAGTTTTGTAGAAACAAAACACTCCATAACATCATATTTTGTTGCTTTCCAAAAACCCTGATATAAACACTTTTTCCAGCAAGCAAGCAACAAGCCAACCAAGCACTGGAAGAGTTTCGAACCATGACAGGGTATTGATGTCAGCCAGAAAACTGAATTCATCATGAATTAATAAAGAAGAGGGGAGAGAAGATACTGTCAGTAGGTTTTAATCATCTACAGTAAAGTAATAAGAAAAAAAAACCAGCAAGAGTGTAAGAATTCTAGATTGTTTCATTTGATACTGCAAGTAATGTAGACATACTCTGTACTCTATGGGTATGATGTTCAGGAAGCTTCAGTGTCCAAAATTTAAGTGTACCAGGAATTTGCTTGGAAACTTAGCACCCCTAAAACCAGGCTGTTTCTCTCCTTTCACTGTCCAAACATACTGGCCTCCTGTAATATCCTGAAAATGAATAGCCAAGATTGACATACCCCTTGCTCTGGTTGCTTCAATATTTTTCTTCTGTGTTGTGGAAACCACTGTTGAGTGATTGAAAGTTAAATTTGGGTGCAGATTAAATTTAATAAATCTTAGTGTTAATCTTAACACAATCACTTTCAAAGAAAAAAAAATAATTTTATCTCTAATACTAGATCCCAAATAAAATAACCTCTCTGGCTTGAGCGCCAACGTTAGAGATGAGAGACCAAACTAATATGCGTAGCATAGCTCGTTATCTAAGTCTTTCCACTGGCACTTTCTCAAACTGACAGCAGTGGAGGAAGGCAGAGACAGCAACAACATTCTGGGGTTTGCTGTCAAGACGGGAGACAGAAGAAAGCAGCATGCAATGCTGTGAAAAGGCTTGAATGTGGCTGGGAATCACTGGTCTATGACTGGGCCTGAGTGAAGGGTTTCATGAACATACTTAAAAAATATTTTTTAATTTTCTCATACATCCCCCACCGGTGCACACACACCTCTCTCACTGTGGTCTTAACATGCAGCGCAAGCATCTCCCTTTCACTTGCGCAGTGAGAGGGTTTTGACATGTATGTAAAATCTTTGGACACTATTGCAAAGTTACATGTGTGTGTGACCCTCCTGCCAGAATGCAACTGGCAGCAACAAGGATATAATTTACATTTAAAGGAGTTTCTAAAAGAATACTGGCTTGACCTTCCTCTGGGGAGAGGGGAAAGTGTAACTGTAGTGACAACTTACACTTCTTTTTCTGCTGAAGTCAACTGCTGAGGCCACCTAGTTGCTGTCCTGGACAAGTAGCAAGATCCACTGTCGGTTCAGAGGATCAGTAGCCGTGATATTTTCCTGTAGCAGGTCCTGCTACCTTCCATGAACTGTCCCTCCCTCTGCCAACCATGCATCAGCCCACCCCTCTTTCTAACAACAGTGATAACTTCACAGATGCTCTGCTCACAGTGTGTCATTTAAGCTCTTTAGAAAGTGCAGATAACGCAGAGCTAAATACAGTCTATCAGAAATCTCCCTGAAGGTGATTCTCCAGCAACTGCTTTCATTTCTTGGCTCCCATGGAAACTCATAAGAATCTTTTTCTGTGCCAAAGCTTGCTGAACACTTGCAGAAACCCATCTCCTGTCCCTTCCTCTTCTCTTCTCCATCCACTTTAACCTTTGCACTCCAACATTGGAAGCAACTCCTGCACACCAGGGATGTGCTCATCTCAGGCACAGTTAGGGTTCATTGGCCTGGACATCTGCATACTGCTGCAGCCTATCTCTGTTCCCTTCGCAGCAGAAACTCCTCTCAAACTTACTCATGAATGCAAACCAACCCTATTTTAGACTTGTCTGTTGGTTCCCCTTGTCTCCCCCTCACCTCCTAGATGGAGACAGAACACTCCTTTTTTGGGTTTCTCTGCCCTCTGATATTTGGGCAAAGTGGGGAAGTGTAATGTGAGGGGTTCATTTTCACTTTAGCCCTCAGCCAACAGGCTTATCTGTGTATTTTACAATTTTCAGGTTTCCTCAGTGAGAATAACCTGACACACGTGATATTTGCTGCAGCCACCCAGGTCCTCTACCAGCAGTCCTCTTGACTGCTTGGCCCAAGAACCTGAGAAAAGATGGAAAATCTCCCCCACAGCAGAGAAGAGAGTGGGATATGAAGAGATCTGGATCTTTCACCACAGCTACAAGAGAAAATAGGAGAAAACATAGGAAGGTGAGATTCATAGCATGCATGGCAGCAGGATTCCGGGCAGTAAAAGCAGTGAGAGGAGGATGTGAACATTGTCTAGTGCTGGGAAAAGTCATGCCCAGTCAAGCAAAGTACTGAGAAAGCACTGCCACAGCACAGTACCAAGAAGGATAGAAGAAATTTGGATAATGGTGTGCAAGGACTCACAGCTACACTGAGGATGGGAAAGAGCTGAGCACTTGGGCTGTTTCTCCCAGAAAAGTGATGCATTCGCATTGTGCGTGATTCTTGCACGACTGCCCTCAGCATGGGTGTCAAATGGCAGGGTGCCTGCTTGGGGGCAACTAACCAAAAACAACCCTGCGTCAGGAGCTGAAGAGTCTTCATCCTAACCACAGCCCAACCCAACACTGAGTTCCTGCCATCCCCGCTCCTCTTCTCCTGCCTAGACCTCTTCACCATTCCTTCTTGCTTGTAATGAAATCTTCTCAACCTCTTTCATAAAGGATAATATAACAACAATACAATAAAGGAGATGATTCTGAACAGATCCATGGCTTCTTATTTCAACAGAAAAGCACTGCAAGCACAGGAATGTCAGAGAAGAGGCAGGTGTGGGGTGCAGGTGATGCCAGATCTGTTGGTCTCAGCTCCATTTACTAAGTCCCTGATGTCCCGAGGAGACAGTAATTGTCAGCTGAAGCAATAGGATGAGGCTACGCAGGTATACACAGACATGAAAGCTCTCACTCTTTGTGCATTAAAAAAGCAAAAGGAAAGAAGGTTCTAAACTCCTCATTTTCTCTGGCACCTTATGAACCCCAGGGCTGGCAAACACAAGTGCTAGGTGCTTTTGGCTTCTAAGCAGGAAAAAACAGAACAGCACCTCGATGAGTAATATACCTAGATTAATTACTGCTAAGAGGGAGAGGGGGAGGAAGCATGAGGAAGATAAGGAGAGAGAGATGGAGAGCACATGACAGCAGCAAGGTGTCTCTTCCTGGGTAAACTTTTTGCAAAATCAGAATACTTTCTGCACCTCCAGAGCTCCTGAGGTGGTCATCCAGAGGAGTTGTTCTGTTCTGCAGAAGCCTATCCACAGTGTATGCTAGAGGTTACGTTTTACAGCATCAGTGCTGAAAGTAGCAACTAAGTTTTCTAGTGTGGTGTTTTTTGGTTTGGTTTTTTTTTAACCCACATAGGAAAGTTGATCTGGCCACAGATCACAGCCTGAAACTTCCCATGTGGATCTACGATCTCTAGTGAACTGAAACACTGCTCTGTGTCTGACCTTACATCAACCTGCAGGGGGAATCAACAAGTCTGTGTTACAAGAAAGTTCAGAAATTGGGACTATTTCTCCTTCCCCAACACCTTCTGAAGTGCTTAGTTTAAAAACTTTCTAAAGAAGTAGATGTTTAGTATCTCTTTGGAGAAGCTATTGCCGGTTTGGTAATAGTAAATACCAGAATAGTTTTCCTCTGTCGTCTCTTCTAGTTCCCTTCATCACTTTCATCCCTTAAAAAAGAATCTCAGATCCTGCCTAATTTCTGAAGATGTATTATGTGTCCTCTCCATGTAGCTAGAAACTGACGCTTTGAAACCCAGGTTAAAGACCTGGCAGAAGTATCATATATTGCCAGATAAGTAAACTGAATCAGTCACCTCAAAGTCTATGTAGTTTTTAGCATGTCTAGCTCACTACAGTATCTGAATCCAAACAAGAAACCTGAATCCATATAACTCACAAGCTGAGAATGAGAAAAAACATTTAGAAGTTGATACACATCTGGATTATTTCTTCCAAGTCTGATTAAATAAATATAAACCAAACCAAGTCTGCTTTCAGGTCCAGCTGACACCCAAGTGAAGATGTTGGCAGGAGAGCCTGTCATGAGATCCTGGTAACCCCAGCATTCAACTCCCAGTGCTGCCTGGGCTAGTTTTCTGGGATTCATTTTGTTCCTAAAAAGCTATCTTGTTCTTGCATCGAGGCTCCTGCTTTAGAGGCCGGTGGGATTCCTCCACCCTCATCCTTTCCTGGGTCTGGGGGGAAAGAAAGCAGTGATACAACAGCGTAGGACATTAATGCGGCTGTGATCTCAACTCCACGCAGCTCGGAAAAGGGACAGGTAAGTGCTGCTCCCTGCCTCAGCCTCTCTCAGGAATTGGAGGAAGGAGGAAGACAGCTCTGAGGAGGAAGGCTCTGGTGCTGGCAGCAGGGAGTGGGGACAGAAGGGACTCAGGAACTGTATATGCTTGCTAAGCACATGGCAGTAGCTGTGGTCATGCTGCTCAGACTCCGGGATGACAACTCTCCCCGTGTGCCACTGCAAACAAAATTACTGTCTGCTCCCCCTTCTGCTTGATTTACACACATGTGACCTTAGAGCTGTCAGATTCCATTGCAAATAATGAGATTCTGACAGATGAGAAAATTTCTCCGTGTCCCTTTCCGAGGGCACAGCTGCCAACCAGTGGAACTCCAAACCTCCCAACGTCATCACTAGTAATACTGGAGGCACCACCAAAATCATTGGCAACGTGTTCTGGATAAATTTCAGTCATCTCTGCTGCTGACTCAATACTTATTTCTCCACTTCCACCGCGGTCCCTTACCCGCCCACTTCCACACACACACGGCCCTGACATATGGCCTGAATTATACCTTCCCTTCAATGCAGGATTTGAGCCATCTCGCCTGCCCAGCAGCCTGTCATGGATCAGCCACCAGAGCAAATCACCTGCTGGGGATCAAGGAGATCACGCCCGAGCATGCCAGCCTGTGCCACAGGGATGGCAGGGCCCAGCAGACCCACCAGCTGCCTCCCTGTCACAAGCACAAAAGGAAGGCAGAAGTTAAAGGATGACTTTATCCACGGGCCAAACAGATTCAGCTCGCTCGAGAGAGACACATAGCTTTGTTCCCCCCACCTCTCATGGGTTTTTTTGTGTTCAAAAGACTCCTTTTGGAAGATTGGCTACCAAACTAAGGTGGTGGCCAGGCTGCTCCTAGCTGTTACAAATTAACAGCACAGCACATCAGCCTTAAAAATGTACGGGAAAAAGAAGAATTGAACAGGTAGTTAGGTTTATAAACGTCAGTGATTTCTGAGAGTATTGCATGAATATATGTGTCTCAGATACTTTTGAAGATTCTCAACCTGTGCTATTACAGTAATCTTTTGGCTACCCGTACCTTTTCCTCTCTCCTCCCTCCCTCTACTCATCTCTCCTCTAGGTAGAGACAGAAAGGAGCAGTTCCAACTACCAAACTGCTGATCTGGGACCTAAGAGGAAGACGAATAAGGGGACAAAAGAGTATTTTGGGCAGACAAGAGGGAAGAAAAATCTGTAGCCTTTCATTGAATGAGCATGCAAAAAAAAGGTACACTGTTTATCTTTGTACAAACAGATTGTAGAAGCACAAATGAGGATTGCCTTCAACCATTTATGGGGCTCCACTTGTTAGTGTGGGACAGCAAACACATGTGTTCTCTGACATTCACAAGCAATAAACCAAAAAGAGGACAGGGTGCCAAATTCAGCGAAATGGCTTAGGAGGAAATTAAAGTTAAAATACCTCAGTGTTGCTTGCTTTATATGAAAATTCCTTAGGCATTTAAATAATCACACATACCACAAATCCTGCTAGGTAAGTCAAAGCACAGTCTGGGGACAGGCGCAGTTACTGGTTCCAGCGCTGTCTGCAGTGGTCACGGGGCGCACTCGTGAGGGGGACACTGACGTTCACCACCTTCTCTCCACAGCCATCGCAGCAGCAACAGCGCAGCACACACTGAACACAACTGACAAACAAACATGACAACCCAAGGAAATCCTTCCCAGGTTATCAGATGACTCAGCAGATGCCAATAAAGTATTCCAGTCTTGACTTTTTTCCCTTATGCAGGAAACAATATATGTCATAGAATAGCTGGGACTGCTCTCCCAGAAATAGTTCGGCTGGGTCTGGTTACTAGAAGAACCCTGTGGGAAGTGCCAGAGAGGGGCTCAGACCATCACCGCTGGTGGCTCCCAGTGAAGCAAATAATGTATTTGACATTAGAAATCTATTCTTTCCCACAGTCCAGCTGGTGGCTCCTAAAGGCAGCAGAAACTCCTGTAGGCAGATGTCTGCTTCTTCCCGACTGCCTCTTCAAGGTCACAACCTCCAGGCCGAGTAACTGCTGTGGATGAGATTGCCTTCATCTGGCATTTGGTGGGGTTGGTCCTTAAGAGTAGGTTGCAGCACACAACAGTTTCTATCAAAAAAGCCCAGGACTCTGCAGAAATACTTTAGAATTGCAGAGATTTAAATGGAGGAAGAAGTCCACCCTGTAAGCTGCAAACAAAAATGAAAATTACTTTAACTCAAGCAATTTCATCTGTCCTACTCCACTCCCATGTCTGCAGCTGGGAGGGTCAATCAGAGCAATCACAAGCGTAGTTATGAGCTAGAACAGCACGCAAGGGCTCAAGGATAAAAGCATCCCTCTGGAAAAGGGGCACAGAGAATAATTGCTTAAAGGCAGAACAGTCTGCTTCCCTATCTGAGGTGATCAGTCTTAGATATTTGGGAGATGCTATGAGTTTTACCGACAACAATGTATTGACCAGAAAAACGATGATTACCAGCTTTACCAGTGGCTCTAAGACTAGAAACTTAGTTTACTTGCAAACTGTGCTTTGTGTCACCAGTATTCCTATAAGACCTGTAGATGTAAGACAGCCCAGGGCCCACTTTGAGGCTTTGAGATTTGCTATACTCAGATTCAATCTTCTGTTTACAGATTCTGTAATGTTTGCAGCTAGTGTCATTTCAGCAGCCACTTTAATTAAGCATGGTCAGTGCTTTATAGAGCTTAGAGGCTGGGAACCAGGATCATGAGACTACCTTAGAGAAGGTTGGAGTCATCTTGTGCATGTGAAGATAAGGACACGTCAGTCCAACCAAGTGACTTGGGTATTATGTAAACAGCTGACTGTCTGGACTCATTTTCAAGAGTCTCTGTCCCTTATCATTAGCAATATTTAAATGAAGTCATAACACTTACAGTGCTCTTGCATCTCACTTGGACTAAATAGATTTGAGTCACTGCTCTGCTGGGAATAAAGCTAAACATTAAACAAGTTAATCTTCATCTTAATGGGTTGTAAAGCAGCTTTTCTCCACAAAAAATGTAAGCTACTTAAGAAATAAAGGTTAATACCATGTCTGCATGTGCACATACGTCTTCTTCCACAATCTATACATTTGTTTGTGGTTTTACAAGAGTCAATGATACGCTAAATATGTAATCAGAGCAAAGCACCAACTCATGTCATCAGTTGTCCAGTGCAAATTCTTATGCATCACAACAGAAAATTCTGCTTACAGAGCCACCTAGGCCCACCATTTTCAGTGAAGTGTTCTCTCTGAATCACAACCATATCCTTTGGCCTTAAAAAAACCAAAACATTGAGGAGATTGAGTGTGCTTAATAGCACATAGCAAAGACAGAATTTCATGACAAGGGGTGGCAGCCAGACAGATGTGATATAAAAATAACTGTATTATTCCCTTGAGGAATAAAATGGGTATCTATGACAGCCCAGCTTGACTTTATCAGATTGTGAGGATGGAAAAGATGTGGCCAGGAGGGTCTCGACAAAAGGGATGCTTCTGTGTTCATGGCCTGAGCTCTGGCGCCTTGCCCCTCCACTTGTCCTGCATTAAGTCACGACAATAACTCAACTTCTTGTGCTGGATTGCTTATAAAAAAACAGAAGGAAACCCTAGCCTAAAGATTGTGCTGCCATCTGGGAGCACGCTGTGGGGCAGCAGTCTGCTACTTTAATTACATCTATTTGTTTGAAAAAGACGATGCTGCTCATTAAACAGATCAAATCTCTGCAGTTTATCCACCATGTAGGCTGCTTAGACGGCTAAGACTGGCCCAGACCTGGACTGAAAGTTAATGCTGCCTTAATTCAACACTGTCTTAGGGCTGCCCTACCTCCCACCGTCCTGAGAAAGCCTGTATTTCTTACTGTCCTCAGTCTCTCAGCAGCACAGCTCCCAACTGTAAACAGGCTGTAAGAGCCCAGCTGGCTCAGCAGAAATGGGATTCAGGAATTGCTATCTACTGTGCAAAAGCCAAAAATAGCTTTGGGGAACATAACAGCACTGACCAGAGCTGCCCTCAGATTGTACCACTAGTCTGTTGCATTATTGAAATCCAGAGATCCCAGTGAGGAAACATTTCTAAGAAAAGCTAATGAAGAAAAAAAATTCTCATGTATTTAGACACACGTGCTTTCAGGCTCTTTATCAGGCCTGAAAGAAAATCTTCTGTTTTGATTTCTGCTTGTCGGGTACCGAAGTAACAAGGGAGGACTCTGGTGCAGCACAGTGCTCCTTCCAGGCACTAACTAGCAGAAGCCTTCTGTGCAACTTTTTTATTTAACCTGTGCAAGAGTGGTCATTCACATTGACTGAGGAAGAGTGCACTATCACATAAGGCACGGTCATATGCTTTTATGAGCAACTAAAGGCCATAAGCACTAATAATTCAGTAGACACCTAAAGTTTTCTTTTATGACCCGGTAGTGCAGTCGATCCATCCTGCACGAGTCCATTTCTCCCTTCACCGTATGGCCTACTTCGTAGCTTTTTTTCTTCTGGTACAGGTTTTACAGCCACCTAAAGCCTCGCCAAATTATTCCTGCCCTTTTTTAACGAAGCAAAACTTCTTTAAGACTGTCTTTAATCACCGCAGAGGCAGAACCTTTGCTGTGCCTCGGCTGCCTAGGGCAGGGTTTGCCTCTCGTCCTTGGAGTAGTTTAAGACAAAACAGCACCATCTACCGAGACCAACCTCTGTGAATCCTACTACGCCTTGCAATGTTAGGTAAAAAAGGCTGTAAGTACTAGGTTTTCGTGACAACGCACTGAGTAAAAAGGAAGAGGAAACTTATTTCATCTTGTCATGAAAACTGTTAAACCTTACCTACCATTGTTGCTTTTCTCAAAGCTGAGGAAAACACGGCTCCCATCTTAGCACTCAAGGTTAAGAACGAAATCAGTTATTTGTCATATAAATGATATTCTGTGGGTGAGATGCTTAATTTGTATTGCTGCACACACATATCAAAACAAAGGGAGAAATCAATGTAGTTCCTCCTAGCAATATAAAGCAATCTCCTACTGAGATACACGATCATTTAAGCAATTTTTCCACACAAGTAAATAATCAAGAAACTAAAATTTTTTTCTGGGAAGGTGGTGGTTTGAATCAACTTCTTTGTAGACTAGATTCATGTGATGCGTGATGGTGAAGTGTCTGAGAAGTAGCAATCAGATGGCATTGAGCCCTGGATACTGTCTTAGCTTAATATTTCAAAGCATTTTTCATCATCCTTTTGTGGCTTACAACGCAATTTCTCTTCATCCTGTATCAAATAATCAGCCACAAGTGTGGCAAGATGATCTTTCAGTATTCTTTTTTTTAATCTCATATATATTTCTAGACACCCAGCTTAATATTCCTTAACACTGTCTGAGTCAGTGCCTAAAAATGCACACTCTGCCTGGCTGCCTGCCTTGATGGTTTGCTTAAATCTGCTTTTAAGAGAGACTGAAGACATTGAGATTCTGTCTCACTTAAACAAATAAATACAGTCTGCTTTGTAGAAAGCAGATACCGTGTACTTCCTCTTCCTCTTTTTGTTCCGGTTTAATAGGATCTGGACACTGATTAAAGAAAAAAATGTCCTATAAGAGGTTTTGAAGGAGATAAAGCTAGATTCATGTCTATAGCAGGTTCTACAGAACTTCAACATCTCTGCTAGTTGCTTTTCTGTGGTTTGATGCAACTTAGGCTACAGTAATAAACTGATGCATGCTGATACACAGTGTTCAAGAGAAATGCTCTTTAATCACACAGCTGAAAAAGCATCAGCAAAAAGGGAACCTGGGCCAACAATGTAGT
>Ga0181612_165670_pt1 | contig 32469 bp, 18 predicted proteins | sample HoacroProtozoa21_FD_119630 | JGI IMG/M metagenome (GOLD analysis project Ga0181612, IMG submission 119630) | Hoatzin crop microbial communities from Cojedes, Venezuel. Combined Assembly of Gp0051906, Gp0051904, Gp0051908 | reverse complement strand
CTCCTTCTCTGGAGATATTCAAGACCCGCCTGTACAAGGTCCTCTGCAGCCTGCTGTAGGTGACCCTGCTTCGGCAGGGGGTTTGGACTAGGTGATCCCCAGAGGTCCCTTCCAACCCTTAGCATTGTGTGATTCTGTGACTGTCATTGGAATTCTCAGCTGTGCAACTGGTACCAGAAAATGAGTCCTTTACTTAGTTCTGTGGCTAAGCCAGTTGTGCTCCTACAGCCCTCAGAAATCTGTAGGCCTACACATGGTCCTTACATGAAAAAAAATGTGGTTTGATGGGAACAAACATGAATAACTATGTACAAGTGACATTAGTTGCACATTTGTATTATGTGCTTGCTGTTTTTGTTGCCACCTGTCATTCTTATGTGTAATAGAAGTTGCTAATACACCTTTTCAAATTACAATCCCTTGAAATTAATAATGTTGCTTTATCAGAAAATACTTGCTGTTCTTGTTGGGGTTTGTGTGTGTGTGGTTTCCAAAAGAAAAATGTTCTTTTTTAGTAGCAAAATGCGTCAGTTATTCAAAATTAAAATCCATGCATTGTCCTAAAATCCCTTTCCTCAGTGAAGCTAGAAACAAGCCCGAGAAAGAAGATATGCTTTTAGCAGAAATCACGACAATGTACAAAACAATACCTCCGTCCGTTCCTAGGCAGCTTGAAGGATGGTCACCGGGGAAGAGAAAACAGAACGTAGGGGAACAGAACTTCAGCTCAGGGAACTGGTTGAATAGGTGGAAGACCTTTGCTAATTGTATTTGCATTTTCTTATAATCATGTTTCTTATTACTACCAGTTACCTAATGTATGTATTTTATGTGGCTTGCTTTGTAATATTTCTTTCTTAAAGTGAAGTTCAAGTTACATCTGTGGATTAAGAGAGTGACCTATTACTCATAAGTGATCCTATCTCAAACAGAATTACTACAGGTACAAATTAGTCATCCCAAAAATATGATTGGCATTGCTTGTGTGTTAAAAGAAACGTTGAGAGGAAAACTTCCAAAAAGCGAAGGCAAGCATGTAGTAGAAGTCTAAAACCTATGTGTTTGAGTTGGCAGGGAAACTCCTGATTTTTGGATAGCATTGCTCATTTTCAAATCATGAAAGCATAATTTCATGGCTTCCTATGCATTGAAGAGGAGCCGTAACTGTGCTTTTTGGCAGTTGTGGCACTACTTAACCAAGGCTCTATTAGCTACAAGTTCCGAGTAGTGCAGTAGGCATCTGACTCGGAAATCGGAAATCCCTGACCTGAACTCTTGTCCTGACCCAAGGCAGCTCCTACGTACAAGCAAGATGAGAGTCTGGTGAGCGAATCATGAGACAGACCTTACTACTCTGTCATTAAAGATTTTGTAGGAATGTATTAATTGTTATATTTCTTTAAGGTTCAAAATTTAGTTGCCTGGTAGTGTTTGCATGTGATACAGCAAAACTAAAACAATTTGCAGTGTGCTTTTTAATAACTAAGGAAAATTTCTTGGAGTAATCTGTGAACTTTTCATAAGGGGGAAGAGGTGTTCCTCTACACACTTCTACAAGAGAAGGAGAGCTGTTAAAATATGTCTGTGGGCACACAGATGTATATATTACTACTTAGGTGTTCCAGTAAGCAAGCACTAGTTAATGCCTTATATGCAAATCCTTTTTTTTAGGAGGGAAATACTATGATTCTTTCAAATATTATGTAACTGCAATATATGTGTGTGCAGAAATTTATATGAATGGATGAAGTATTTTTTTAGGGAATGTTAGTTCGTGCTCCCAGCTAAAATGGCAGTTTCTTTTATCTGCTTCAAGTTTTTCATTATTTTGTGGCACCGCATGTATAAATTACTTCCACTTCTGGGAGGAATTACTGAGATCCCTGGTGTTTATGTGCGTTGCAGTTTTGTATTAGCCTGTTGTTTTCATGCTCTGAGCCTTCAACCCGCACAGTCAGAATTACCCACTGCTGTTTTTATTAAACATGCACTTTATAGAAATGAGTTTGAATAGCTGGGCTTGACTGTCATTGCCCAAAATTAGAAATAAAGTTTATGGAGTATCTGGATGTGTGTCTATATTCACATGTAGCTGGCTGTTACTGTGGCAGCTAAGTGTGTCTCTGAGAGCACGTTGTACTGGCAGTATCTAACTGGTCGAGATGTGATTTAAACAGGAAATAGAGATGCTGTCACTGTGATCAGATCCGTCTCACTGTACGTGCTTAATAGAGGTGGCTGAGGAGGCTGTGAGGAGCCTTGGCACTCTCTTAATCTGACAGAGACTCTAGAGAGATGTTCAGACCATGGTGGTCTGAACTGCTTTCTGTCTCAGCTGAAGGGCGTTCACATAAAGCTTTGTAGTCAGAAGGGTGATTGAGCCCTGTGTGTTAACAGAAAGCATTTGCTGCTGCTATCTGTGCCTTTTGCTTCTTGGACCAAGCATTGTGGTCTCCATATGCAATAGTGCTTCATTCACTTGAAGACAGAAGTGTGATTCATTGTCTAATTTATTCAGTGTTTTATGTAATTGCTTTATTGTGTTTTTTTTTTCCAGGAAGAAGCCGCCCAAGGCATCTTATGCAAGTGTCTCAATGGGCAACCACTGTCAAAGGTTGGGACCATTGCTTGGATGGTAACACTGAGTGATGCCGTACATAATTTCATAGATGGTTTGGCTATTGGTGCTTCTTTCACTTTGTCCCTGTTTCAAGGGCTTAGTACTTCCATCGCCATCTTGTGTGAAGAGTTTCCTCATGAACTGGGTAAGGAACTTCATTCAACATATTGTTTACTGTGGAAATCGCTGTTGTAGGAGGTTGTGCTGGCCAAAAGTTGCAATAGATTGAAAGAAAGTTTAGGCAAATTCATGGAACAAATACTCATCAAAAACTTCCCAAGCACCAAAATACACATCTAGCACAGGAAGTTCCCAAGTGCAGGTGGCTGGAAGCTGGGAATGTACATTAGAGAGGTATTAATTGCCCTGTTCATATATGCTGCATACACTGTTGTATGAATTATTTTTTTTTAAATCATTATGGGTAGTCTGTGTCCTTGTGCTCTTATCTCAATTGTACATCACCTGCTTGCTTTAGAATATTTCAGTACCTTAGTATAGAAGGGAAATGCTCGTAATTTACTTGAAACCAGCAGTGGTTTATAATTTGTGTACAAATGATGTCTTTTTTCCAGACTTCCTTTGAAATCAGAAAATAATCACAACCTTGTTTTCTGAAGATGGTTTTCTTTCTGATTTTTTTTTTTCCTTTCTTTTCTTTTAGGGGATTTTGTCATCTTGCTTAATGCAGGAATGAGTACTCGACAGGCTCTGTTTTTCAACTTTCTCTCTGCATGTTCCTGTTATGTTGGGCTGGCTTTTGGTATATTAGTAGGCAACAACTTTGCTCCTAATATCATCTTTGCTGTAGCTGGTGGAATGTTCCTGTACATCTCTCTGGCAGATATGGTGAGATATAATTTAATTTTCAGTTATTTATTTTTCTGCAAGAATAAAAAGACTGCACTAAGACTCTCAGGTAGAATGTAGTATCTTGTCCCTTTCATGCTAGTGTCATCTACTTATTATTTTTATATGTTAAATTGTCAATTATACCCTTAATGGAGGTGCACAAATAGTTATGCTTATTCATGAAACATGAAAGCCTTTCACTTCACTTCAGAAATAGGGCTGATCAGATTATTGCTGAAAAGGAGTTTTAGAGAGAGAAGCTTTTCATGAATTTGGGTTGGTTTCATCAAAAAGTAATAAGTGTACTAATACTTTGTCTCAGCATTTTAAAGTAGCAAAGTATTTCACCTTACTATTTTCAAAAGATTCATTTGTCTCTTTATTTAAACCATATTTTAAAAGAAAAAAGAAGGTGAACCAAATGAAAGTAAATATTTAGTTTTGAGTTGAATGAAAGGTGTTGTCCTTATCACCACAGTGATAATTTTGGGGTTGCTTAGGTGAAAAACCTGACTTATATTCTATTGTGGTTTAAATTGAACAGTGCCAGCCTGAGTTTCTTGGTTCAGACTAAAAAAATTTTCTGCATTCTATTCAATACAGTCTGTTTATCGTTTATTTTTTAAAGTGTGCTACAAGATCTAGCCAAAGAAATTATGCTGAAATCCAGATCAGATTTAGACATTGAGAAATAAAATCTGGGTTCACAGGCGGTCAGCAGTATTCCACAAGTTACTCTTATGATGATGTTTTATCTTAAAATTGAAGACATTTTTCAAGAATTTTAAGCTTTATTCAAGTTTTATTATAGTGTTGCAAGAACAGATGTATCTGCAAAGATGTTTACACCTGCCACGTGAGAATCATTGGAGTGTAGAACTGGAAGAGTGAGGCCTGAATTTGAAAAGATTTGAGACCCCAGTTGGGTTCTGTATGTGTTTAAGAACTGTCATCTAGTTATAGTGACTATTTCATTAAATACTAGTATAGCCTAGGTAAAAACATTGGATTTAATAGATAAAAATGTTAGAGTTAAATGAACAATATAAATAGTTTATTTTACAAGTTTGCAGTACCTTAATTGCTAATGATTTTTTATTTAGTTTCACTCTTACATAATGAATAGTAGTGTACTCAACTATGATGTGTAAAACTGATGGCATAAATTTAGAGTGGCTCAACTTAAATTTATTATTAAATCCAGCAAAGTAGGTAACATTATTTTCTTTTTATCTGTTGTTCTGTTCTGTCTTTCTCTCTGTCTCTCTCCCTCCTCCCTCCCCCCCCAGTCTCTCTTTTTATAGGTTTTTGGATTGTATCAGTTACCTATCTGAATTTTTCTTCCCCCTGAAAAGTCTGACATAGGGTATTCAAGTGCTCTGTGCAGAGATCTGGCTTTCCGCTTTCTGTTATGATTTTCACACACTTCTGGTTTGCTTGTCCAGAAGCAGGTAGGATTAACTAGAGTGTCATTCCTTCCTTCCTTTTCTTTTTGCTGTTCTTTTTTCCTCCAGCACTGGCATAGTCCGACCTCTGCCGGTAAGATCACTGTCTGGTGAGGCTGTGGCCATGCGAGAATGTGTACACTGAGGTGTGTGCACAAGCTGCGGTATGGCATGAAGCTGATCTGGTTTGTTGCCTCTTGTGCAAGAGGATTATGGAGATCTGGAATGATTTCTGGGAAGGTTTGGCCACTTCCCACTAACCTTAGTCTGTTTTTCAAGAATTGCATTACCTTCAGTGGTTGTTTTTGCCTTGTGAGATCAAAGAATCATACAGCTTCTGACTCACCTATCTTGAAGGTTGCTAAACTAACACTGAAATTTGCGGTCTCCATTGCATTTTGGATATGCTACTCTCAGCACAACAGGAGAAGAGTTTAAAGCTTATTTAAGTATGTCTGTTAAAAATCAATGGCAGCTGACTTCATCTGCAGCAAACACATACCCTGAAAGACCCCATATGGGGACCCTGTTGCCAGTGCTCATCTGCCATCGTCTCCATTGCCTCTCAGAGGAAGTATCTTTGTTTCTGCAGTTAACAGCAGATCAGTCATCCTTTGCTGTTATGTTGCCATTAACATGTGAGTTACGGAATGAAGAACCTCTTAATTGCACTGTAATGTAATGTTCCATGTGTTACCACCAGTTTCACAACATTCTTCTTCTTTGCTCCTTGCTTTACCACTACCTTATCAGCCCACCAGGCCTTCTGTTTGTAACAGGTTTCTTATTTCTGAGGTGTTTTCTGTGTTTTCAGGTTCATTTCATTTGCTTATAGATAAAGCAGAGGAATCCTAATCTTCCATTTTCTGAACAAGGATTTCTCTGCCTATAGTACTGAAGGAAGAAACACATTTAGCAGTATAAGGGCAGCTGCTCCTAGCAACATATGGGCCAACAATCGGACCCTAGGAGACTGCTGGAATCAAAAGGAGGAAATCTGCATGAGAGACAACCAGGTGAAATCACACTAGAGAGGCACAAAACACCATTTCACTTTACCGTCCTTGGTGAAGTGGTTTTTCAGGGTAGCTAGGGTGACCCGTTCCTGTGATTGCCTTCGCCTCTGTTCTGATGTTCAGTCCAAAGTAGTAATATGGTTCAGTGCTTAATGGCTTAACTTATGCATGCTACCACGAGATGGCAATACTTACCTAAAAATATCCCCTTTTTCAGTTCCCAGAGATGAATGATATGCTGCAGGAGAAAGTGACAGGAAGAAAGATGGATCTCGCATTCTTCCTTATTCAGAATGCTGGTTTACTAACGGGGTTTACTGCTATACTGATGATTACCTTGTATGCAGGAAATATTCAACTGTGATAATGCAAGTGAAAATGGAACCAGTACTGAAGACATCAAGTAAATGACAGATGGAAGACACTTGAAATCCATAAAGGGACATTCATTTAATCTACTTGCTTTTGAAACAGTGACAAGTCCCGTCCTGTCCCCCTTGCTCCAAATATAGGAAATTCTTCTTTAGGACTTGCAGTCAGTCCAAATAGTAGGAGCTGTCAACTTCTGTACTATGCCAAAGAACCGATTCTAATATTTTTTTATTTCTACCTAAAATTATCAGACATATCTGAACTGTCATAAACGATGTTACTTGGCCAGTAGAGTTATGCAATACATGCATCTACATGCAACTCAAGACCAAATGAAAGCTGAGGTCTTCAAGGAAGATGCTTATTTAAAAGAAAATAATGGAGTCTCATATCCTTTTTTTACTGTGATGAGGGCAAGAAGTTTCAAAGCTGGTTAATTTTCGTGACTTTTGTTGCAGGATTTGCCTGTGTAACATCCCCTTCCCCCACCAAAAAAAGAAAAAAAAAAAATCAAAGTATTTTGGAGTAGGTACTAATGAAGCTAAGATTTTTAATTACTAATTAACACTGGAAGGAAAGATACCAGTTACTGCTTTTGATCTTTTCTCTTTATAAATGCACTAGGGAATTGTTGATTTATTTTAAGAACCACTTTTTTTAATTAGAGGGAACCTGTGTTAAATTTATGGCAATTTATCAACTCCATAATATTTTAGAAACATTGAGTGTTTTAAAAATGTTCAAGCCTTTTGTATTTTATGAAAATTAATAATGTTTATATTTTAAGTTCCACAAATATCCCTTTTAAAAATCAGTATTTTGGGTTAAAATCTTGAAAGATTTATTGTTATTTTTACGAAGTGGAATTTAGAAAAAACTTGATAAAATCAACATTCCAATAAGCTTTTTTGTAATTTGAATGATTTTCTTGTGTGCAGTTGGGTGAAAGGAAGTGATACTAAAATATACAAACTCTTACCACAATCTGTTGCATGTGAACTTTCTAAAATCATACTTGTATGTATGAGTTCTTCTGAAATAAACAGTTCAGCTACTCTGGTGTTGTAAGATGCGTGCAAAGATATTTATTAAAAAACATGTTCCATTTCAGTCACCAGTAAGCTTTGAGGGAAGTGGTGTTATTCTCTAGTAAATTACTTTTTTCCATTGATTTTTTAGGCAAGTTTTGCAACTTCAAAGAAGATACTGTTTCTTGACGTATTTCCTGGCAGTAGGAAGGGACAAATCTTTTATTTTTAATTCACTGTTAAAATATATTTTCTGTCAGGTAAATGCTTTATTTTAATATTTTATTTGAATGTCATCTGTAATTACATTAGAAAAAAGAACTTCTTTAGGTGTCTGGTTGATAAAAACTTTAAGGCACGACTGCACAGGAGTTGTAAATGATACTTAAAGTATATTATAAATATTAAAATGTAATTATCGTAGTCTATGATATTTGCTGTATTTATTAGTCACTTTATGCCCTCTTAGTTTCTATGAAGATGAGTCCACCCACTCCATGTTTTTTCCTTTAATTCTTTCTTTAGTTGATTCCTTGGATATAAGCTGTTTGCAAATGCTACTCTTGTGTATAACAAGAATGTGTTCTAGTAACTATGAATGTTCATTGACTTTTTAAAATAATTTGATGATTCCTAATTCATGAGATGATTATAATAACATGCCTGCATGGTACTTTTCAACTTGAAATCCAAACATTTGCAAGGGAGGCTTGATCTTTTTTTTCTCTCCCTAAGGAGGAAAATCTGAGACAAGCAGGTCATTGAAATAACCTACTTCTAGATCACAGAGCAGACTAGAGGTGGAACAAAGTCTGATTTTCAGGGTAGTGCTGTAGTCACAAACCAAATTGCCTTTTCTGCTAGTGGAATATGTAGTAGGTAAGAAAGCTTTTTGATTTCTGTATGAGCTGGTTTGTCTATGATCTTTGCTATTATGTTTGTCCAGTGCCTATATAATACATCTATTTAAATTCTAGGACTGCAAGTGATTTACTGTATTTTGCTTATACGTTCAGGGAGGAAGAAGCATGAGCAAACACTCAAAAAATTGTCATTTTGTCATGACTGCAGTAAGTTACTTCCTAAAAGTTTGGAAATTAGTCGAGGGGAAGATTTTCATGTTCTTTTTCATGGTAGTGTAATCTGTAACACTGTTCATTTTATATTCTGCCATCTTTTCAGTCTTCTTTTCAACAGTTGTGCAAATTCTGTATGTAATGTAATTTCAGAGGGTTCTTACATGCTTTTGTCTTTGTTACTTCCGTAGGGCAAATTATCAGAGATCTAATGTTAGATATTCTCTAACATACACTTGGGAAGATATTCTATGTTGGCAATACTGTTGTAGATGGTATACTGTCTTAAATAGGTCACTATCGTAAAGTTTCATCTTTTTTTCGTGATGTGGTTAATGACCCAAGACACACTTCAATAAATTTCACTAGAGGTGGGGAAAAAAAAACCACACCACAAAAGCCCTACACCTATAAGAGACACTAAAAAGGGAAGAACAATTGATTTTGGAGGTAAAAGCATATAAAGAGCAACAAGGTGGACAAAGGATAAACCCTAGAAGAGTTCTGATCGCTTGGAGAAGGGATAAGAGGAAAAGTGAAATGCTCTATGGGAGAAACCTGTAAAAAATGTGATGTATAATGACTGTCTATGATTTCAGGAAAAATGAGTTTAAAAATTAAATGGGTGCTTAAACTTTTGGGTTACTGCTTTTGACATTTCGATGAGTTCTTTACTGAATAAGGATTTAAAGCATCAAACTAAAAATTTGGTCCCAATATAACCAGCTAAATTAAATATCTTAATTCTAACCATTCTAACAGTAGTCTGGAGCTCATTGTGGTCTTCAAGATGTTGAAGTATTGGCCCTGCTGCTCCATCTAGTTTTGCAGCCTGTGTGAAGCTTTGTGTTACCATAGTTAAAAGAGCTCCCAAACCTGATCTACATGGTTTAAAGATGACTTGAACATGCATAAATGACATTGTTATGCTAGTGATAGCAGTGGAGACATCTGTTTGATACACACAGAGAATCAATTATGTGTGCTAATTTCTGTATTGCAATCTGTAATTATTTTTTTAAGAAACCACTGGTTTTACCTGTACATAGGTGAAGAGATTTACATATTTGCACATTGTTTTGTCTTGTACTGTAGTGTCTCATCTGTGTAAATTTGAAGGTGACTAAGATCCAGGGAGAAAACAATCTTGGATGACTGTTTTTCTTCTCCATGCAATCTAATAAAGCCGTTTACAGAGGCAAATAGTGTTGAGGCAAGTTTAACCTTCTCTGAACATGTCACTTTTTGCTGAATTTAGAACACTTATGAAACATGCATTTTCTTTATCTCTAGACAATAATGCTAAGCAGTAGAATTCAAGAAATCTTTCCGATCCCTTGAAATTAAAACAACAAAAAAAATCCCACAAAAAGTTTAAGTCAAGCTGGAAATCTGACCACAAGAACAACATATAACGAGAGACATAGAGTCTCACTCTCTACCGTTACAGCAGCGAGCCAGCTGTAGTTGATTCCTTGGGTATGTTGCAGCAGCTTCAGGTGCTTGAGCTTCAGGCCTATGCGGTAGGTGCAAGAAGACATAGATGCTCTAAGGCCATTCCTAGAAGGATCAAAATTGTTCAGAATTCCTCAGTGGGAGTTTGGCTGAAGGAAAAGAAGATAAAGAAAAATTGTCTCTAGAAATGCGTGTTTTATTTCAGAGACCAGAAGTACATAAGCAAAAGGGCACTAGCTTGGATTATCCTTCTGCAGGCAGTTACTCTGTATAGATTGGTAGGTGCCAGCAAACCATTTCGTGTATGCAGATGCACCAAGAGCATACTGTAGCTCTTGAATTTTATTTTACTATAATATCCCAAGGTCTCCAGGAATGCTGTAGCTGCCTGATTAGCTCATAAAATACTTGGTGCACAAGTTACCTCCCTAAGATTTGAGAAGAAACTCCTCTCCCTATCTTGCAGTTCAATCCAAAATGTACAGCTGTGACAAGCTGACAAAGGTCAGCTTTAGTTTTTTACTAAAAAGTAAACTAGACAGAAAGCGGTAAGACTGCTAGCAGTAAATACAATGCACCTGTCAAAGATAAGGTTACATTGTATTTTTAAGGTTTAATCCCTCCTATATTTCTTTTGTACCCAATGTATTGTTGGGGTCCTTTTTTTACTTATTACAGTATTTTTGAAGAAGATAATGTATTTACGTGTTTTGTAGTCCCTATTATGATAATAATGCTTTGTTCTAATTTAAAAAACGCTACATAATTTCTAAATCTTCCATTTTAAAATTAAGTGCTACAGCATTTAAAGCTTGGGATAAAAATAGGAGATATTGAATGGCATAGGAAGGGAACTGTAGGGAAGATGATGTTTGAATTTGTGGATAGCATGTGTATTTAGGAGATCATGTAATTCTCCATAATGTAACTATTAACTGCTACTCTGGGTGAAAGCACTGTGAAAGATCCGTAGGACCCAAATTTGATTTGCTTTAGAGAGGTAACGGTTCCTGACTCTTAAGAACAAGCAACTTCAAGTAAGGGTTGTTACATTCTTCAAGATAGAAGGCTAAATCGCAAAAGCTGAGTATAGGCAACTACAGTGTTAAAAGAGGGGCCTGGATGTCTGTCCCTGTTCTGTCTTGTGACTGTGTCATTTGCAGTCTTTGTTTATATGTGACAAAAGACTTAGGAAGAATCATTGATGCAGATGAGTAATAGCATCTACAATAGTGACATGGCAGGCTCTGTGGTGCTCAATATTCCACCTGCTCTTTCCTCGTCCTCTAGAAGATAAGGAGACTGGTGGGTCATCATATTTTGGGAGGGCGCTTTTTTGGATTTCTCTGTTCTGTAAAAGAAAATGAAGAGAATGCAGCTAAAAACGCATCAGGAGCGCTGTGCTGATGAAGATGCTCCAGGAAGTAATTCTTTATACAGGACACATGCAAGGATAGAATATAAAGTAGAATTGATTTGTAAGAAAAGTGCATGCTTTCTTACCAAAGCTGATTAGTAAAGCCCTTGGAGAACTGCTTCTTTAGACCAAACTCCAGATCAAAGAATTTGGAAAACATTTTCTCTGAACTTCTAATTCCTATTTTGTTTTTCTTGACCACGAACCAAGGCTTTTGTATCTGGAAGCCTTACACAGATAAGCAAAGCCTTTCAGTTATTTCACCCTGTTTAATTCCAGTCCAGTACTGTTTTTCCTTATCTTGACTACCTCCATGGATAGTTGTTAATTTCTTACTCATTGCTAGCTGTCTGCTTGGTCTTTTAACTTGCAATCTTAGCTTATGTTAGATGAAAAAAAAGTCTTTTTCTTAATGTTGAAGAAACAACTCACCCTTACTGTGATGTACTGCCCTTGTTCCGGTGCTTAATTGCATTCTTCTATGAGTTTTGAATATAAACTATTTCTGTTGTTATTGTCGCTATAAAATCCAATGCATATTAAGTTGTTGTGTTGACTTTAGATTGAACTGTTCAGTTCTCGTACTCATTTCAGACCTAGATTACAAATTGTCCCGTAAAAGAGGTCTGTGTAAATAGCATAGCTTACAGATAATGAAAGCAAGATAATAACATGGAATAGCTATACAGAAGAAGGCAAGAAACAGAAGTAGAATATGAGCCTTCTGTCTCTATTTGTTGGCTATCCTTTAGACTATTTAAGAAGATTCATGACATCCCAAAAGCTAATATAATCAGAAACTCTCCTTGATTTTTTATTGCCCTCTTTTAAAAAATGCAGGTTACAATCTGTCTGTTGTTTTCTGTAGCTTTTGCGTGTGTACAGTTATTGTTAGTGACACTGGGAGCAACACATGCATAAATGTAGTTTAGTTTAAGGAGAAGAAGGTGCTAGTCTCCGACTTTAAAATCCAGACCTTGCAAACATGGAAAAATACAACATTTATGAATGGCTCTTGCCTGAGATGAAAACCATACTGCTTCTCAGAAACTACAAAATCTGATCACCTCAGTGCTGCTATCACTGTTTTATCATGTCTTTACCTCATCATTCACAGCCAGTATCTCCTGATGGCAGCTACAAACATCCATTCCAAACTACTACTTTACCATCTTAGCAAGTGCTGAGGAGAAGCCCTTCATGATTTTGTTTGCTAAGAAACTATAGCTGGACCTACGAAGTGCTGAAATTAGCCACATGGTGTTTTGTGGGTTTGGTCTTGGCAATGCCTGAATTGTTAAAAAGAAAAGAATAATAACTAATAATCCTGTTCAATAAAAGCATTTAGTTGTATACCAGATATTTAATTATGTAGAACAGTAGTGGTACAGACAATTAAAGACTAGAAGAAAGTTTATTTATATCCAGCTAGCTTTAGTCAACTGGAGAGACAGCAGCAGTCATCTGTAGATAGGCCGGTTCTTGAGAAGAAGACATGTGCAGTGGCATTCCCCTACTGCTAAACAGTGAGAAAACCAATCTGATCAGAAGAAAGATGAAACGAGATGGTGTAGGTCAAGCATACTTAGAGAATACCAAACAGCTGTGCTGTCTTTGGCGTAAAGGAAACAATTGCGCTAAAATCTACTTTTCCAATTAAGGGGTGAAAGCTAATGGAGGTTTTGTCTCACAGTAAATACAACAACAAAATTCTGTCTAGAGAAAGGTAAATAATTTTCAAGTTGTTTCTGTAACACAAAAAAAATGATTGCTACATCCCTGTTTCGTATTTTTTTGTCCTTGCAATGAATTGCAGAAGCTAAATTAATTGTAATGAAAATGTTTTTTAAACATTTCTTTTATCTTTGAGAGAATCATACTTGTTTGTGATGCTGAGAAGATTTTGAAATTATTTCTCAGGTTTTCATATACTGAAATTAATTACATCTTGTAAAGTTTAGCACAGAACTTTTAGTGTCTCTCTTCCTCTCTAATTTTCTGTACACTTCTTATAGTCTAGAGGAATCTCGTGACCATTTTAATAAGCTATTGGTAAGATAATACAGATCCCCTTTTGGCTGTAAAAAGGTTGGTAGTGATTTGCAGTAGGTAAGTGTTCATTAGAAGGAAGTTATGGTGTGATTTGTTTGAAATTTCCTTTTACAAACAGCAGACCCAAGTGCAAAAAAAATTATTCTGTCGTGATTAACGTTCTTATATTAAAAAGCATGTTCTCTGTGCCAACAGAGAAATTGTCCTCCACTCAGTAGAGATTTTGTGACTTTTCACCATACTGGTATATTACTGAAATCAAAGCTACAGCTTCTGCTGAATTGGTAAGTAATTAGATGAGGTATATAATGTTCCCTGACCCTTTTTTGTTTCTAAAAAAGTCAGTCCATAAAAATTACTTCTCCCTTTTTGCATTTTTATTGCTCTTCCAATCATAGCTAAATCTATGGTTGCTTGTCTTACCAGAATGAAAAATCACTTAGCAGCTCAAATGAATGACTTCCATTGATAACAACAAAGGGCCTTGTTCGCTCAAGTACTTGTAACAAATTTCTTTAATACTTCAGGGAGAGCTGTGGATATGCAGGAGGCATAGAGCTGGTTTCTGAACATGGCCATACTAACCATATTTCGTACTTCGAAATACATGTCTTTGAAGATGTCTTCTGCCAAGATTGTTTTGTGAACTTAGAAACCAGTGTGGCACTGTTGAACTTGCCCTGTGTATAACTTCTTGCTTGACGTGTTGAATGGGTATGTCTGTGCTGCACAATGAAGAGCTGTGCTGAGAGAGATAGATATTAGCTCAGATAAACAGAGCAGTATGTGTTCGTAAATAGCGTATGCAGGAAGAAAGACAGCCATATTGATAAGGCAGTCAACCCTAATAAGAAAGGGGTACTGTGTCATGAAATGACAGTATCTCTTTGTGACATAGCGATAGTATTATCTCTATGAAGTGACAGTATTATATATTTGCGTATGAAGTATCAGGCACAGGATTTTCTGTCTTAAATGTATGTAGTACTGGAGCTTACTGCGCTACAGACTTGGTCTGTCATAACTGTATTCTGGCACATTTGGGATAAAAGCTGCCTATAGACCAACATTCTCACTCTCTGGTTCAGTTTAGCATACTCTTTTTTTTTTTTTTTCCTTTTCAGAGTGGAGTATGTAGAATGCAGCTACCAGACAGTGTGAAACAGTTCTACAAAATAGTGGAAAAGGATGACATAAGGAGATTCTGCTTGTTCCCTGAGAGTACAGCTCCTAACTTTTGGAAGCTAACAATGGTCACAGCAAGCAGAATCTGCATTTTGCATCTCATCTGAAAAATTATAACCTTTGGTACTTCCAGCACCATAATATAACACTGGTTCAACATACTCTGTGCAACACCTTAGGAAATCATCAGTTCTTGAAGACTTTTTAGTCACTTGCTGGACTGCAGCCTCACTTCTTTGCTAAAGTCCTATTTCCTAGTCTACTTAGCCATGCTGAGGAGAGAGCTCATAGAGCAAAACTCAACAGAGAGGTGTCAATCTATAAGGCAGATCTCACCAGCGCAACTTAAGTGTACTTCTTAGCTGATAACTGGATGGGGGGCCAGATACATCTTGACGCTGTATTGGGATGAGACCCAGGTAAGTAACATCCTTCCTCCACCAGCTTATCTTCTGTGTCCGCTCTAATTTCCACTGGAAGGAAGGTGGCTTGCCAGCAGGAGTAGATCTGAAACTGTGTGCTTTAGGCAACTAGTGTACCTGGGACTGTGGTCTACTCTCCAGAGCATACTTGCCTTGTGATTTAGACACAAATATGGGTACCAACATAGCTATAATCAACAATTGGAGCTGTAACCACATTTCACTTGTCCTGTGTGGGTATGAAATACCTGCAAAGTTCCCAGCCTAGAGGCTTCAGGGAATATGCCCTGTTTCAGAAACATTATCCTTTTGGGTCTTCAAAGTGAAACTACATCCCAGTGTGCAGTTTGTGAGAAACTTGAAAATACTGGCATTGGCAGGAAATTTAATCCATAACTACATGATAGAAGTCACTTCATGAGCCACAAATTCTGCTTTTCCCCCAGCTGTATCTACTCTGTTTTTCTCCTGAACAACTAAACCTAACAAGATTAGTAAATGTGCACTAGCAGGTCAGAACAGGATAGTTTGGTCAGGTTGCTGGTAAGTGATGAAATGCTGTGTGTAAGGGAGGAACTTTCTTGTTCTTTTTCCCTCTGAGGGGTGAGAAAGAGTATATAAAGACCAGGCTGATACCAGAAATGCAAGTCAGGGCAATCGTGTTTTGAGAGGGCACAATTAGTAATATAATTGCACCACAGTAGCAATAATTATTATAATTACTTTTATTTACATAAATTTAATTCTGCACTAAATGCTGTAATTAATGTTATGGACACATTGTGATTTGTGGCTTGTGAAGTGAAAGGTGATTCAAATAGAGCTTTCTCCTGGCACGGTGAACAGTGACTTTCTTTTTGAGGCTACGAAATGTTGTCTTTCTATACTTTAAATAACAACAATCTATTTCTTTAAGAAACTCAGTCAAGGATGTGAGCATATGGAAGGCACTGGGCTCTTGTGGGCACTGTCCAGTATTCACTAGAAGCAAAGGAGAGAGAAGTCTGCTCAACTAATCATCTGAATTCTAACTGGTCACTATGTAAACAAGAGTCTTAATATTGCACCCAGCAATATCAGGCTCAGGCCAGAGTCTGAAAGGTAAAGTCCCCAGCAGTGGGTGCAAAGACGGGAAGAAGATTAAATGTTAGTATGGGAAGAGAATGGCACAGCACCTACTGTTTCTGTTGCGGGGAGAGTTAAGGAGGAATTGCAACTCTTTACTGAAAACCGGAGGCTGCCAGAGAATGGGTCTTGGAGCAACTGGTGAGAAACTAAATCGTGAAGAGAAGCAAAGGCTTGGGGCTGGCGGTGTTGCTGCTGAGAGGATGGAAGTACTTCCTAAGGAAGAGTCAGCTGGAGGGTTTGGGGAAAAGTATACTGAGAAAGCAGGGTCACATAATGTGGGTGATGGATGATGTCTTTGGAGAACAGAGATGGGAAAACCACAGTTTTATCTAGGCTGGAAAAGGCAAGTAGAATAGAGGGGTGACTACAGTCCATCATGCCTAGCCTCTGATTTCTGGTAACCCCACATGGATTTGGAGCACATGCTATAAAGAATTGAAAGAAAGTAGCATAAAAGATCCCCTGTGATGTGGGAAAGATGGGCTGGGACACAAGAGACCAATCTGGAATACATCAATGAGGTGAGGTAATTAAATATATACATGTGCTGTAGCACGTGTTGCAGATGTGAACTATATGTTGACAAAAGAGGCTCCCGATGGTGTGGACTGCAAGCATATGCCGAGGCAGTGCCCCAGCCCAGGTGGTGTGCAGGAAGCCAGTAGCTATAATCATTAACTTCACAACTTCTCTCAGCTGGATTCAGGTGGTTAACAGGGCTGAGTGAGGCTTTTGCAGAGCCAGGAAGCAGCGTGCTTTAAAAACTTTTAAGTATATAAAACTGATGAAGATGCACCGTAAACAGATTAAAGAAGCACTCTTAAGGGTGTTTATAACAGAACAGATGATTCCTCCTGGGCCTGACTGGTATCTTACTGCCATTCCTGCTTCTGCTAGGATCAAACATGAGTCAAAGAGAGACTTCGCTACCTGAAGGCTTTTGAGGAAACAAAATGCCTGGCTTTGAAAAGGAAGTGAGTGGAACCTGCATCACACTACAGAACTTTGGAGAGAATGTTAAACTGCTAGATTTGAGCTGAGGAGGAGGTAAGAGGGGTGGTGTTGCTGGGAAGGATGAGCTAGGGAAGTTGAGGACCCTCTACCCCTGTGGGTGGTATGGAGCTGCGTTGTGTTTTTCTGCTTTTCTGAACTTGCACTGGGTGCTGCTGCTGTTCCTGGAGTGAAGTGCTGAGGATGTTGGGCAGAGAGCTGTGCTCTGACCTAGCATGTAGAAAACCCAAGGGAAGCATGAGGCAAAGGGACTGCAGTGGCAGGTTTCTCCAGAAGAAAGTACACTGTAATGGTAGCTGCAGCACAGAGTACTTCTAAAGGAATCCCATAACAAATTTGTCATACAATATTGTTCTGATTTATTGCAAAAAGAAATGGAAGTCATATAATTGTTGTGGGGTATAATCTGTGGATACCAGAAAAGTGGTGGAGGGGGAAGTAGCTGCAGGTCACTTGTATTTGTCCAGAGCCACATGTTCAGCTGTGTATCAGTGTATAGCTGAATAAAAGATTATGTTGAGTACCGGAGTCCAGGTCTGTTGCCCTCCTTACTACTGCTGCGCTGGGTGCCAGAAAGTTGCTCAGCAGAACATGGACCGTGTTCATGTAACACAATGTGTTTGTCGCTTGAGCTGTCTCAGGAATGGGGCAAGTGAAATAGTGGGGTTGATGTGCTGCTCTGCTTGAGCTTATTAAAAGCAATTTGCTTATAGCTAAAATTCCTATTCTTGTTTTGCTGTTGGGGCTTGTTATTTTTAAGGATGGGTGAACTGTGATTTCTGAGAACAGTCGGTGAGTTTTTTTGGTTGATTAAGCATACAAAGTTGTATGAAGATCTCATTCTTTCTCTTTTAAATGGTGCAGTCTTGTTAGGTGTCCAGTCTGCTGGGTATTTTTTTTTTATTATTATTTTATTTTACTGCTGTTGTAATGAGGGTGATAACCTTTGAGCTGCTGAGTGTTTTCTGTGGGGACTTAAGCCACAGGAGGCTGTGGACATTCAAGGGTGCCTGCCAGCTTAAACAATGGAGTCCCTTTTAATGTTAGTGTATTTCCTTAATGGATGTGAATGTACCTTCTTGGAGAGAGAGGTTTAGGAAACAACTTTTATCACTTCCTTTCTGCTCACTGTTGGGGGTGAGGGGAACAGCAAATCACTGAAAACTAACTAACAGAAAACTAACTAACAAAGAGCATAGTAGTAAGGAAGATACTGCATTTAAGATGGGAAAAGCAAGGACTGTTGAGATCTCTCTCCTTGTGGTTTTTATCCTGAAGATTAAAATTTCCTACCTGTCAGGAGTGGTATAAGCAAAATTCATAAATATGTACGTGTTATAGTGAGTGCTATGCAGAAAATCATATGTAACATTTAAATTTAATGGTTTCAAATGCTTTCTGTTTTCTCCTCTGGAAAAATAAGAGATCATTGGAGGACTAGGACACTGTGACTTGCTGACACTGCAGATAAAGAAACATTCAACTTGGCTTGTAGCAATTCCTGAGTGGAGGCATGGGGAACACAGTACAGAGATGCTCAAGTTCCCTGGGTATGCAGCAGCATGTGTGTGTAGCAAGGGTGACTGTATTTGTGTGGTAACGCAGCCAGTTAAATGGGGTATGAGTTCATAAGAAGTTGGCTGTGCTAACACCCTCAGTCACACTAATGAGTCCATGTGATGACATGTGATCCTACTTGTGTATTTGCTGACGTTTAGACAAAGGCAAAATGAGGTGTTGAAGTTGGATGTGAGTTTAGCTGCTGCTGTGATTTTGTGTAGATCACTTAAAGCTACCTTCTCCCTTCAGTTCTGCTGCCTCCCTGAAATGGCAATAATGGTCCATCTTGTCTATCAGTTTACAGCATTGCTAACTGCAGGCTGTTAATATTTGTAAAACACTTAGAAAATGAATAGCCATCTTGGGTGAGATGAAATTGCCACTCTGTTCTTACCACGGAAATAAAAGCACATCAGTGTCAACTTGCCTCAGATCCACTTTTGACCCTGGGCCTGACAACCCTGAGGACTGTGCCTGGGGAGGCAATTTGTGGCTCACGTAGTGGCAACAGAGCTACTTGCAGTCTGTGCTTCCAAAAATACACAAATCAAGGAAAAGAGTTTCAAACCTTGGAGGTAAAACACCGCGTTGCTTCTGTATTACTTTTTGTCAGGCAAGTTGCAGGGAAGTTTGTCAGGATTTAAAAAAAAAAAAAAAAGGTTGAGCACTTTGTGAAGAGACTTTGGAAAGGCAAAACAATGTGCAATACACTGGAAGCCAACAGGGAGAAGTGTGTGGGTGGTAGTAAGAAAAGAAGTTCCTATAAAGGGTACTGAGTACTGTCATGGTCTTGCCCTTCTGTATTTCTGCTAGTGAGTGTCAAAAACTGTCTGTTAAAATTCATGAGTCTGACTTCTTACAGCTCTCCCTAGCTGCCCCAAACAGAGAATTCCTCTCCACAGATGTGGCACAGTTCTGTAAGTTGTAACCCAGTGTTTGCTACTTCAGTGAGCAGTCCCATTTAAATGCTGGGTCTTCCCACAGAATCTGGGTTTAGCATGCCTGACTGCTGCTATTAACATTAATTTGTCTGACAAACTAACTGGAAGTGTCTTCTCTAGTTCCAAATGCTAAGATCCAGGATGATAAGATGGCAACTATTTAGTCATGTAAGTAAAACACCTAGTTCAGGCTGAAGTTTTAAGCTCTGGATTCTTTCAAAGAAGGTAAATATAACATGGAACCTCTCTCAAAGTGAACAAATGCAGGAGTCCTAACTAGCTTTGCAAAATTGGAAGGATGTCCAGGGTGATGATTTGGTTCGTATCATGGTTAGGGTAAATGAGTTAATGTTCCTTTTTAGCAATGCCATATGTTTCATGGCTGAATCCAGTTAAGTTTCTTTCATCAAAAATACATAGCCTTAAGTTGAAGGCTGGGATTAATGTAATTCCTGTAGGACTTGTAAGAATATATATGCTGTATCTTCTGCAGCAATTTCTGTTGGCTTCATTGAACACCTCCTGTTGATAGAGTAGACCAGACCTTGGTCGTGCCCTTTCTAGTAAAAGAAAGTTGGAGGTCCAGTCTTTGTGAGTGGCTGTTGACGGCTGCAGACTGGGATAGTAGGGCTAGCCAGGCCCTTGGCAACAGAACCTGCATGTGTGGGCTGCAGGTCAGAACAGCTTCTAGGTACTGAGCCAAGATACTAAATGCTAGACGAAGCGCAGGTGTGGGTGAAATGGTTGCTGAGTCACACAGTAATGGATAGGGGAGGAAGGGCAAACATGGATTTTAAATTATGGAATAAACCAGAGAGCTCAGATTCCAGCAAAGGTTTGTGCACTTGGATATTTATGATAAAGGACCTGAAAAGGCAGCCTGGACTGAAATAGAGCAGACAACATTAGACCATAGTGCTCCCAGCTGTGAGCTCAAAAAGTCTGTAGCAAGTGATTTTTGGAGACAGCAACTTGGAGAAAGTGCTTGGAGTCTGGCAGACGCTGGAGGCTTAAAGCAGAGAGAGATCTGACTGCTAGTTTGCTGATGGTTGCTTAGGCTGTTGTCTGGGTGAGAAATGACAACTCCTCCTGTCTTGCCTTAGCAACCGAATGCAACTGTGCTTTCCTGCAGCAGGAACTGAGGGTATGTTCAAGCTCAGCCATGTTGCCTCAATTGTATAGTTAAGCTTGAAAAAAAATATATCGCAACCTCCCTTTCTTTCCCCTGTTAAAAAAACTCCCAAAGCTGTACTGAATCTTTGCAAAATAAATGGGAGAAGAGAAAATTGGAACAGGCAATCTCCTGCTGAAGATGTTTGTACTGTAACTTTATGTTCGGGTATCCTTGAGCTGCTAATGTCACTTGCTTCTCTGATAAACTAGATAATTTTTTCTTGACTATTTATTGGTTTTCCCCGTTATGTAAACTGATCTCAATGTTGGGGCAAAAAGTTTTGGTAGTCAACTGTGCCATACTTGCTCTGTTTATTCTTGAAATTGAATCATGTACTTTTTGCTTGAAATTAAGATGAAGAAACTTCATGTCAGGCAACAGTTCCATTTACTGTAACTTCTTGGTGCCAGCTGAAGCTCTTGAAGTTCCTGTTTGTGGTATGGGCAATCGAAAAATGGAATCTACAGAAGCCCAAGACCTGAGCTTAATTGAAAGAAACTACTGGAGCATCTTAGAGATCTCTTCTATTCAAGAGGTCTCTCCTAAAGCCCTTCCTGGACAGAATCATCCACATGTACTTCTCAAAAATCAAGGTGTGGTTTTGAAAGACAGGTCCTGTATTAGTGTTCCCTTTAACCCAGTAACAAAAAGGAAAGAAATGAAACCCAAGTTTTGCTTATGATGGCAAACTAAGAAATACAGTCTCAGTATTCTCTTCATAAACCTGGACTGATTCTGTTATGGTAAAAATTCCATGCTCATGAGACACTCTCTAGCTCAGTAATATAGGAAATAAAGTACGATACAAGGGATATTTTTGTTTCCTCCCACAGCTGACCATTTAGTTGTGGTTTCCAAAGAAGATCGAAAGGAGCTATTATCAATTGTGGTTGAAGCCTTTCTGATCTTGCTGGCTAATATAGCAGCTGGAGAAATTAGTTTCCTAGCCTTGAACTCCTTCTTTGTAACTTTCTTCTTTTTCTTCTAGCATCTTTGCTACTAACTAAGAGTAATGCTTGTCTATGTTACAGATCAGCAGCTTATTTTGTGATTTCTGTAGTGTTTCTATTGCCTTCAGTGCTGCTAGCAATTCAGCTGATGGTTTCATGGAAGAATTGCCACTGAAATACCTGGTTCATGTCTGTAATGTCTGCTGATTTTGGATTTCCATATGATATATTTTACAGAAAAGCACACTGATTATGCAACTGTGCATAATATATGGGCTGAGGGGAGCATAAAACATCCTTGATCTCAAAGGTGCTCTGCAGTTTTGTGCAGTGTCCCTCCTATAAATACTGTCTGTATTGGAGAAGAGTAATACCTTCCTCTCAACTGCCTCACCCCAATTCTTAGTCATAAGTGTGTGTTTCATAAACCGAGGGATTTTGTGAGATTAGATGAGTGATTATCTCTCTTGTTGGGCTGCCGTCTCCATGGGGCTGTAACATAAAGGCCACTCTCAGTCTTCCCTTGGCAGATGCCATCTATTGTGACCATCTCCCTCCCTTCAAAAGGCAATTGCATACAGAAGAAGAAATTAATTATCTTTGCATGTGTGATGAGTTTCTGTTAATACCCTGTTGAAAAATACCCTTAGGAAATAACTGGAAGTGGATTTGTTGTCATAATTTGCACCACCTTACAGAATTTTGAGTAAGGAATTTGCCAGCAATTTTATCAGTGGCTAGATATGTCAGGGAAAATAGTTTTTCATTTGATAGACTGCAGATGTTTGGTGCATACATACTGGCTGTTCCTTATGTTTGGAAACTATTTTCCCCTCCATTGTGAGAGAATTAACAGCAACAGATAGACACTAACTACCGAACTTGGAAGGTACTGTAGGTTATTCTAAGGCAAAACGAAGTTATGGAGTTGTCAGATACTTATCAGTTGTTAATCACAGCACTTCCTGCGCCAGCATAGCTACACTGCTGTAATAAGGTTCTTGCTGCACAAAATCTCTGCTTATTTATAGCCTGTATAATTACACATTTGACTTTAAACTGTGGGGTAGTGAAACAATCGCTAATGGCCAGCTGCTTTCTTAAATGGAAATTATCGTACAGTTCAGGGCAGATCTCTGAGACACTGAAATAAGCTAACTGCACTGGCCCATGGTGGAAAAATTCTGAGGAAGTTTTAGGGGGTGAAGAGTTGTGATTGATATAGTCATCTCTGGTTTATGGAGGCACTTGATACCTCTAAGTCTTCCCCCAGATCAATCATGACATCCTTGCCCTGTTTGGATATTAAATTTATTTGTAATTCCTTGGTGCTAGATTGCACTCAGCACTCATAGATCTACATTCATTTCCTACCCATGCGAGCACTTGATTATTCAAGCTGTCCCATTACACTTAACTATAAGTTCTCGCAGGTGTGGAGAGGTGTGGGTTGGTCTCTACTGACAGCACCAGTTATGCCTGTGTTACAGGGTGGTCTCCACCCAATACAGCCTGCAAGCCTGATTCCTTCCCTGTGGCCTTGCTGCATATGCTGCTTGCTCTTGCAATGTACGTGTACAACACTAAACTATCAGAATTTTCTCCTGGCACATATCTACTTTGGACATTGTTTGTCGTGAAGAATTGGTTTCAGTGTGTTGCTGTGTGTGTTTGGTAGAAATGACTGGGTGTCTTTCCCTTGGAGCATGGCTTTAGAGCTGGATGATACAGGAAAAATGACAGTGTTACAAGGGCTTTGCTAAAGAGCTCACTTTACAAGAGTTGTATGGATTCCTATCCGTCTAGCTTGGACATTTCCATACTTTTCATATGACATAGGTGTTTCAGAGAGATCTCTATGCTAGGGAGAAAAAACTTGAAATCTCTTGCAAATCTGAAGCAGTTTTCTTTCAATTATATGAGAGGAGATCACAGTTTGAGACTGCAATGAAGTCAAATCCCTTTGAAGTGCTGAATAAATAGCACCAACCTTCAGAAGGATGAAAACTGACAGTGCCTGAATCTTACTGACGTGTAAAAGACACATTGTTAGCTACTGGAGAAAAGGGGGGTATTTTTTTTAACAATATATTTCTGCTCTCATCTTCTTCTTCAAATTCCATCCTGCCATGACCTGTAAGTTTTTCATATGGTAACAAGCATTTTTATTTCTTTGTTTAATTGGACACCATGTAGCCAAATAATTCTGTGCAAGCCTTAGAAAACTTAGCAGAAACACCTGGACGGACTTTGATCTCAAGTCTACCAAAAAGTGAAAAAAAGACAGCTCAAATAAATAGAGATACCATTACCAATGACTGTTACTACTGTGGACACATTATGTAGAGTATAGAAATAGAGCCTTTTATATATCAGGACTGTGTAATAAAGTATGGTGAAATCCAGCAACTAGAAAAAAAACCCCTTTTGTATATATATCTCAGCAAACTTTAGTTTTGCCTAAAGAATGTAACTTGCTGCTTTTTAATTTGGTGCAGATACAGCAAATCTGCAATTAAGCCTTCTAGCAGGTCTGTAGGACTGGTAATTGTTTTGTAATCCTTCCTTGGAATTCAATAAATGCAAACAGTAATCACAGGTTTAATGAGTATAATCTATCATAAAATACTTAACAAATCAGTATGTGCAATGTTATCTTCTGGTTCATGCTTCAGATATTCCAACTGTATTAAAGCAGTGCAGCATTTGCTGAGTACCTACCTAGGCAGGAAGGACGGAACAGACTTTTAAAGAAGTAGACAGTGTGTATCTGTATGATAAACAAGAAGGCTTATTCAAAATTCATTTTGTTCTTGTGGAGGTGAGTGGAAGCTTCTCACTGATTGCAGGCACACACCCTGCTGCTACACTAAGGCCTAGTTTATCTAAAACCTTTTTGGAGAAATCACACTGAATATACAACAGGATATTTAGAAAAGATTTCTGAGTAGTGAACTGTAAAACTATTTAACTGCATCGCTGCAGAAATTCTTATCTATGTCTTTGTTCTCTTATGTTTTTATCACTTCAGGTTTCTCACATGTGCATTTCCCTTTCAAAAAAACGTACGGAATGCCCAGTTCTTGACTTTGTGTAAACCAAAGGGAGAGTCACCGTAGAGCTGATTATACAGGCTCTCGTTCTACACTGCCCTTACACTTACTTCTCTGTGAAACACATCTTGGACCAATCTGACATTAAAACTCCAGCTGTGTGGTTCTTTTGGGGAAGCTATTGACACTGGATAACGTTGAACTCGTTTTAAACTGAAGTTTCTGGCCAGAGTTCCTGAAAAGCTCAAAACTTGTAAACTTGAAATTGGGAAACGTTTTCAGCCTGAAATTCAACCGAACTGGCACTACCTGTGACTTCAGGCAGATCTTGCTGACCTTCAGGTTAACTGAATGCTTTTGCTTGCCTTCTCACCACCCTGATTTTCAAAGAGAATTTGTTGTTTGAAAAGCAGGTAACTGAAGAGGTAGTGCAAATGTAATTTGTCAAGGGATTAACATTTTCTGCCAGGACAAATGCATAAACTTGATATATTTTTCTAGTCTCTTCCTGAGCATACAAAATAATATGCTATAGCGGAAGCATCTTCTTGTGGTAGAAAGTTCACTTTTGGGTATAAATGTGGTCTGTAGACCCAGTTGCTGTGCCTTTTCTGTAGTTACTTTGTGCTGCCACCAGAGAGAAAAGGCAGCTATTCAGAACCCACGTGTGGCAGCTGGTGCAGGCAGTCTCTTTCCTTTGGTTTACGTCAGTTAAATCCACTATGGAATCAACTGAAGGAACTGACTATTCCAAAAGCTTACATGAATTTCACTTCGGCTGACTTGCAACACAGTGTTGTTTCCAAGGGATCTGCCAGTCTGACATCAGTATTAAGTAGAAGATCGCACCTCATGGACTAACCACCTGATTCACTGTGGCAATTTTTTCCTCTAATGTCTGAAGTTGTAATTAAGGGAGAAACATGTGGGAGAGAGAATAAAAGTCAAAAGATAAATTAAGAAATTGGATTGCAAAGGCAAGGAAAGAACCTTGTAATTCATTCTCTAAGAGAAATGTGGGAGCAATAGTAACTGCGCAAATAGTTGTACGTACTGGTTAAAAAACCAAAACTGCTTTGATGCATTTTATTTAAATCTGGAGTGTTTTTAAAACTTTTTTTTCATATGCTTGTAGAAACTCAGCCAATCAAGTAAGAAGTGCAAATGCTCTTTACAATGTCAATGGACAAAAACTCCAGAGTGAGAGTGTGTGTGCGCGCGCACATGCGTTCGTTATACCGAGCTGGAGCTGTAGAAAGGGCTGAGCTTACCAGCCCTGAGCCTGTACCTGCCGTGTGCCGAATGGAATTTTCTGGTTGGAGTTGGCCTCAGTTAGAATGAAGCTGAAAGTGACGTCTGCTGCAAGTCAGCTCGTGTTTTGTAGTCACAGGGCATTAGACAGTGCTTGTTACAGGTGGATGAATTTTTGCAATAATTTGGCTCACCAAAGAGCGGTGCCAGTGGATTCAGTTTTCATTAGACTAAAGGTTAATTTGGCTCTGAAAACTAGTAATTTCTCTGGAAACAGTGGCATTTTCAGTCACAGGTAATTTTTAAACACCAAAGTGAAGCCATTCCACGTAAAAATATAGTGAAGTTGTTGAAGACTTCAGTTTAATATCAGTTACAGTTTTACTTCTTTTTACTTCATTTACAGCTATTGAGACTGAGAAGTTCACTTGTGCAGACCAGAGTAAGTAGGTTGTGGAAGAGGCAAGGAGAGGCTTCTGGCAGGCAATAGTTTTCCATCCCTTATAGCTTCTACTTAAGGCAACAATGTGCTGTTGAACAAACTAATTTGGCTTTTTACGGCAGCTGCGGCCTGTGTGTGGTTTGTATCAGAGATGTTTAGACCTCTTGACCACTATAGTGGTAGATTCAGTAGCCACCTTCCTAGCCCTGCCTGGCATGACTCAGCCCCTGTGACAATGGGGATCACTCTAAGTCATAACTATGAAGTGTATGGAATCCACCTTTCCAATTTCTAAGTGTTCTGAACATAATAATTTATCAAGTATAGCGCTTTTATTGATAAGAAAGTTTGGCATGGGGACTCTGTCCTCGGTGAGGTCCATGTTAAAAGCCACTTGTAACTTGGTGCATCCCATACTCTTACTGGGGTGTGTGAGGAGGTCTGGGTCACCCCAGGCCCGTACTCTTTCCTGGGACGGATGTGGACAACAATGGGCAAACCTGCTCAACATACCCCCAGTGACACGCTTTTGGGGAACTGGCCATTTCTCAATAGTATTTGAGCCATCATTATTCATCCATGTGAGTTTGGACAGTTTTTCAAAGCACTATCTTCTACTGCTTGACCATACTTTTTGAAAGGATGCTAAATGCTGTGGCTCATGTTGCTTAGATTGTAGCGTAAGGTTTATTCCTCGATAACCTTACCACAGTCGGATGCCTTCGTAGTTGAGCAGAGCTGTGTGGGTAACAGAGTCCTAGACTGCAGTCTAAGGGGACAGTTCTGTTTTCAGTGGTCTTAGTGCAATGAGCGCACATGGAAGTGAAGATCCTGGGACAGAGGACTTGTCTGGGAACTGCCTTGTCTTGTGGCATCCCCTTCCCATTATGCCTTCTTATTCCTCCCAGCCCTTTCCTACCATTTTCAGTGGCTTCTACTATCACTAGCGCAGACAGGCTTGGAAAACCGTAAGAGGAGAAGGGAAAAATTATTTGCTCAAGAACTGAACATTGTTCTTAGGTGCCTGGGAGCCACTAGGAGCAGTAGGATTTAGTGTGATTTAAGAGCATTCCTGCCAACTTCCCTTTCACCCAAGGGATGCCTAGCAAGCAGGGAGAAGCCCATTCTTTGAGACCTGTGCTTGTACTATGACATGGCCTCCTCCAGATCCAGGCTAGTCCAGATCTCTGAAACACAGCCAGCAAATCTCCTGCCTCTGAGAGGATGGCTGTGCAACAACTTTGGATTTGCAGCACGTTGGCTGTTGCTCGGTAATTATTCTGTGTGGGTTTTACTGCTTGGCAAATGAAAGATCACTTGTTCCGCAGTTACTGCTGGGTAAGAGCTGGCACACAGCAAGTACCATGGCTTTGGCTGAAGGGCTGTGAATCTGAACAAGAGGTGGCTTGCACTCTGGGCTGTCTGCTGTAATCTCATTCCAGTGAGGCATATTCGTACAAAACAGGCATTTTCCTGTTTTTCCAGACAGGGATTTTTATATGGACTAAAATTTGCTGTCAGTTACACTTCTAAATTGGAGAGTTTGACGTTTCTCCTAATGGGACATAAGGTGTGCTTGATTTTAAACCTGCTGTGATATTACCTCTTACTGTGAGGAAAAAATAAATTGTGAAAGAAAATAAGACAACTAGTTGGAAAATTAAATACATACTGAAAATGGACTTGGGCCTCTAACCAATGAAACATGGAACGTATTGTGAGAGCTCAAGTTTACATTTGCAGAAATAGCCTGTGTTTGGATTGTTGTGTATATTATGTGAACAAATGCTGTGCTCTCAGTCTCATGTTGCTCGCCGTTTTCCTGAAGGTAGCTATGTGAATGCAGCGATAGCACTTCCTTTCTCTCTTGTAAACCGCTTTAGGCACAGGCAGTCATGATCTGGAAGTGCAACTCCTAGTTCAGCGGAGTCTTACACAGCAGTAACACTGCTGTAGTGTAAGTGACTATATTTGTATCAAATACTTACGTCACTTCTAGAATGATGCTGAGACCATAGTCACTTGCTTAGGTAAAAAAGCTACCTCTGAAAGAGGTTTGAAAAGAAACTGCCAAAGAGACAAATTTATTCCAGAAGGATCCTCGGAGTCTTTTACTGACACAGTTAACACTGATGAGTAGCAGAATGGTTTTTGAACTGAAAAGATATACTTGAGGTCTGGACCATTCCAGCACTGCTGGCTTTGCCTGTGTTGGATATTTCCATTTTTAAAGAGCATCTACAGATCTTATTTTTTGTCTCCTTAGAGTGACGACAGGATATCTTGGGAAAAGTTTGTTCACTGATTTGCACAGTGGAACATGCTGGAAAATATATTTCCTTTCTTTATTAAATCTATGGAATGAACGCAGGCATAAGATGGCTTATGCAAATCTGTAGCAGGTACAGTCTTCCTTTAGAAACACATCCTAGCTGTTTGTAAAAGACTGTAGCTTTTCTTGTGACTGGCATAACTGCCTTTCCATAATCTTTCGAAACTATATCTCTTGACTAGAAAAGACAATTCACTGAGCTGACTTTTGGTGCATGGGAGGACAAGGGAGGGAACAGCAAGTAAGGAAACAAAATGCTTTCTCTTTTTCACCTAAAGAATGGCTGCAAGGGGTAGGAAGGACAGACATACCAATGGCAATGAATCAACCAACCCACTGTATCACCAGTGTAACGTGTGTAACTAAGCTTACTTTTTTCCCCATCTTCATACAGCTCTAAATTACAGTAAATATTTCCTGTATTCCGTCCTAGGGTGAGTTAAATCACTGTTCTCTGTAGGTAATAACTAATGATAGCAGCAGCAGCACAATTGCTTTCAGTGAAATCAGTGAATCTAGTTCTATCCTATTTCCAAAGCAACCATGAGGTAGCATAACAGAATCTGACTGTGCTTTATGAGTGGACGGCTCTTCTCCAAATAGGCTTTCACTCTGTTAGCGTTAAATAGTGGGATGCTTTCCTCCCCCATCATCTCCACCAAAAGGTTTGAAAATCATGCATACAAAAATGCACTATATTTTGAATTGGGCAGGTGAGTGAAGGACGAAAAAGTGGTTCCAGTATTTCAGTGCTGGAGAGGAGGGCTGGGAAGGGGGAATAGAAGAAACAGGGAAAGGATGTCATAGTCGCTCTATCTGTGGTGAAACCTGATTCCCCACCAATTCAAGCGGCAGTTAGGAATCGTGCATCTGCTAAGGAGAAGCACAGCAGTCACCTGCTGTGAGCTGCATTTCCAACAAGCAGCTCTAGTTAGTGTAAAATATATCCTGGGAGTCCCTGAAGCTCTTCTGAGTTTTCATATTATCACTGTGAGATGTTGTAGGACCGTGTCCTTACAAACTTTGACCCTGTGCTGCAACCCACAACTGCCACTGAAAGCTGGCAAATCCACCCAACTTGTCATCTTCATTTAAAAAAAACAAAAACCAGGACCACTGCCTCAGTGTTCATATACAACAGTAAAATTCAAGAAAACCAGCAATATTTTCATTCCAGACTGCACAACTATGAATTAATATCCAAAATGTAAGATGGGGAGAATTAGTGTTAATGCTCCAGTTAGACACTGTCAGGTATGTACTAGCTAGTGCTTGACAGACCATTCAATAAGGAAAACATGCTTGCAGTGTGTCTTTTGTGACTAATCTTCTGTCGTCGTTACATACAAATAATAAATGTAATATCAGGGTAAATGAAAAAGCAGAAACTGCAGATATGCTAGGACTAATCTAGTTGCAAAAGCTCCATGGCAGGAACGAAAAACTATAAATATGGGGATGGTATAATTAAATATTTTTATGTGATAAAAATCATACAAATGGAACTGCACTTTTACAAGTGTGTTGCATAATTAAAACAACATTTGTCAAAGGATGCTAAAATGAGTATGAATTACACCAGCTTTTGCTGAAAGCACTTCTACAAGAGTAGTGTAGCATTTCTGGTACACAAACAACCAGATTCTGTATTAGAGGATAGGATTTACGAATCTGTCCTGGCATCCTGCTGAGGATTTTGTTGGCCTCGTGGCACAGCAGGCATGCTTTGGTGGTGAAAAGTAAACCAGTGAATTTCTGCAGTGCCTCCCTACTACAATGAATTGCACTGCTCTGGTGGCTATCCTGTATGTAATGGGTTATGTAGAAGGTCAGTCAACGTCCTGAGTATGTATCTCTAACCGTGATCTTGAAGTACCCCAAACCTGCATGAAACTCTGATAGCAGTTGAAAGGAAAGCAAATGACAGTTTTGTCATAAAGAACAGATATTTGGACCTGTCTTCCATTCTTGAAGTGAAAACCATACAATGCTTCCTTTTGATTTAGTGGAGGGAGAGGGATCTAGATGACGCATGTCAAAGCAAATAGAGTATCTGTCAACCACAATTACATTTTTACCCACAGTGAATATTCCTCTTCCAAACTTGCTTAACCCTGAGGGAGAAGTGGCATGAGTACAGCTTCCTGAGTACTGGAGAACAGGTAGGGAGAGATGAGTGAGAGTGCATCGCTGAACAAATGTGTAAAGTCAGAAGAAACAGAAGCCTCAATATTTAACAGGTACTCATTGTGACCCTCAATTAATTTGCTTCCCTGCAATAATTTATTGATTCTGCTTGCTTCTGGGGCTTAACCCAGAAAATTAGATGGCAAAGAAATTCCAATGTAGGCATCTTCTGACCAATAAAACATCCAGTGTAATGTGCGAGTAGCCTTGCAAATCTGCTTTTGCTTTGAATGGCATCTGCTTGTGGTGTTCGGCTAAGCCTTTTCGTTGGCTTCCTGTAAGTTACTTTGATTATTGGTGAGAGGTTTAGTAGCTAACGCATAATTTACGAAGTGTGGAGGTGGGCGTTCTGGAGCCGTCTGTGGTGCAGTGTCACCACGGTGCTTGTTTTCCCTTGCTAGGGCAGGAGGAGATCTTAAATTCCCGCTGTTTGCAAAATGTCTCTCCCAGCACTGATAGCTGGTGACAAAGCCACGTGTTACTTCTTACCTTCCAGTGGATTTCAAAAGAGCATCTGAATGCTTGCATTTGTTACCAGGGCTTGTAGTGTTCTTTCTCGCTCAATTTTTAATTTTTAAAAAAATTTTACTTTAAGCTACAAATGCTATTTCCCTTATTTTTAAGAAATTGGCCTGATATATTATGCACATCATAAATAATCATGTGGTTGAATTTAAACAAAATTTGGAACTCCTTACATTTAATTGTTTTCTTGCATACATCTGGTTTGAGAATAAAATTACTACGGAGTACGGCAGTCTCTATTGATGAGATAAGTGGCTTTTTCCTGCTATTAGCTGGGGATTAGCATGCTGTGAGGTGGGATGGTAACCGTAGGCTAATCTCATGGCTGCTCTGAAGAATAGGCAGGAACATAAGAACTGTGATGCAAATAGGTATAAAATATCCATTATAGGTGATATTTTTCCTAAATCCAGTGGCTGAGGTATGTCCTGAGGAGTGTTTTATGAATGTGTAATTCTGATTACCAATGCATATCAAATTTTCTTTTAAATTGGTGAATTTCTGACGTCAGCTGTATTTTTAGCAACACTTACGGTGACCAACTTGTATGTATTTTCTTTCCATGAAGTGTGCCTTTTGGGTTCACTCTTTTGTATTTGAAAGTATAGTTAATAGACATGTCAAGTTCATTCTTTATGAATCTTTACACATATTCCAGTCTTACCCTTTCTTACTTCACTTTATGATCTGAAGAGTAGAAAACCCTTCCCAGTCTTTCACAATTACCCAGAGTGTAAATCATTTACATATGAAAGACATGGAAAAGAATAATAGCTTTGAAGAGTGGGTATGTGGAGGTGGTTCAAAGCGTGTTAACCAAAGAGGAAACAAATGATTTTTTTTTTTTTTTTTTTTAATATCAGTTTGTTTTTTGCTTTTTCCTCCCTCATTTTTTTATTTTGGTGTAAGATGCTTTAGCAAAAATTGCAGATTCAGAAGAATCTCTCCCTGAACTATTCAAAAGGTTTTCTCACG
>Ga0181612_179350_pt1 | contig 32506 bp, 30 predicted proteins | sample HoacroProtozoa21_FD_119630 | JGI IMG/M metagenome (GOLD analysis project Ga0181612, IMG submission 119630) | Hoatzin crop microbial communities from Cojedes, Venezuel. Combined Assembly of Gp0051906, Gp0051904, Gp0051908 | reverse complement strand
CACACCTCCTCATGCACCCACTGGCTTCAGGGTCCTTGGTCCACCAGCTTTGCTGGCCTCACGTTCCTCCAGCACCAGGTCATCCCTTTGCTTCTTCAGTGCCCACCAGGTAGCAGCAGATTTCTCCCATTCCAGCAGCAGCTTGGAGCATGACAGTAGCAAGAACCTTCAATGTGCTTTGGACCTTCAAGGTTAGAAGGTCTGAGGTACTGAGAGACTTCCTTAACCACGAATCAGCCATTTTATACTCTGCTTTGGCATTTCTGGTTGTTTTTCTCCGGCTTTAGGTGGTGGCTGAGCATGAATGGGAAGAGCTCTGTAAGGACTTCTGTCCCTCTCTTCGCTACGCAAAGCTTCCCTCTTCAGAAATTTTCTGTAACTACCAAGTTTTAGTACCTTCTGAAGGAAACCACATTCATCACAGTTCAGAAGGGACCTTTTGGCCTAGTCCCCACTAGAAAAACTGCCGAACTGATCCTCACATCTCACAATTAACAGTGACAGAGACTTCGCCATACTGGGCAACGCGGTGCTGCTATGACAACAGGAACGGGAGACTCGTTAAGGGTCTCATTGAGAGGGATAACGAGTAATCACGGCTCACAGAGAAGGCAGAAATCAATGAAAGCTGTTGCTATCCTAACATTTTCCTGGATCAGGCCAGGTATTCGGTGAGCTTTGAAAGGTCGACTCGCATTGCTACGGCACGTCGCCGTGAGTACAACTTCTGAGGACAGGCAGATTCCTGGGGAGTAGAGATGAATATTCATGAAGGAACTCGGTTTGGGAGAGGAAATGAATCAAGTGTGACAAATGCCGCCTATTAGGAAAAGAGGGTGGCGTCTATTTTTAGTGGAGTTAAGCAAACATTAAAGCTCACTCTCTAAGAACTCCAAATAATACCACTCACTGGCTCTGCCTCTCCATCGCCAGATAAGAATTTAGCAGCACACTGGCATCAGCCAAAACCCGCTCGCCTGAACAGAAGTTTTCCGATTTAGCCCCCGTATGTGTTTTATAAAAATAAAAGTTTTAATCTCTAATCTGCATAGGAAGATGTGACGGTTTCCACCAGGATTTATTTTTTCCCCCCTTTCCAGAATTATAAGGCTTGAAGGAACCTTTTTAAGACGGAAGAAAACGCTGCATTCAAATCTCCTAAAAGAGCACTCACGCGGAGCTGTAATCACTTCAGATGCACAGAATTATCAGGAGGAGAAAACTCATCTCACTTAGAATCAAGACTCAATTTGAAGCAGAAAGGAGGAGGCTTTGTTTGCCGCCGTGCCAGGCACTCAGACTTTTCACTGAAGTCAAAGAAGCTACAGCTGCTCCGAGCCATTGAAAATCATGCCCAGAATCTCTAGTGAAACTTGTTTGCAGAGATGGCAGCAGGCTGATAAGGATGTTGACTATTCCAAATAGGCCCACATTATTTTATATTTTTAGAGATACTTAGCCTGCCTATTATTATTATTAAGCAGAGGTGGAGTATTTACTGTCTGCTTCTCGGAAATCTGTAAAAATGCTGCCTTTCAGCAGGCTCCTCTTTTCTTCTGGTGAACATTAAAGAGTTTCCTTCTCTCACTTTTCAGGCTTACCAGATGTCCAATTAAATAAGACCACAGAGAGAGAATACTGCCTGATAAAAATAATACGATCCCCATATGCTATTTGAGAGGCCTCGACCTCATAACCTAAGGTGCTCCCAACCTGAGATTCAGACCAGAACGTTTGGAGAGGTCCTTCCAGGGTTGTCCTAACAATCAGCACTCAGAAGACCCCTGCGCAAGAGGAGAGAATGAGCCAGGGATGAAGGAGCCTTGCAGCAAACTCTCTCCAGGCTCAGTCCAGGTGCCGCCGGCTCAGCTGGTTCCTGCACTCTCCCCTGCCATGCACCAAGGGCCGACTCTTCAAGTCAAAGTGTCCCATTTCTCACCAACTGCTCCATTTGCAACACCACGTGGCTTCTGGCACCTCTCCTCTAGAGCTTCAAACAAGGTCTTAAAGATGGCTTACAAAGAAGCACTCTGAAATTAGACACATCAAGTATTTATTACTGATTTCTGTCTGCGACACCAATCGGGCTGGGTGAAGATCAATAGCAGAAAGACACAGTCTATCCCTGGGAAATTATCTATGACTTTGGGATCAGAGGTGGTATCTCTCTCCACCGCAACAGAGTGTCCCCATGACTTCCCCCAGCTTTCAGGTTACGAGCTCCCCTGTCACCGAGAGTGGAAGGTGCCCACCATTGATGAAGTCTGGCTCGTTACTGGGCACGCTGGGGCAACCTGCATCCCCAGCACAGCACGTGTGGCTGGGTCCCCACCAGGACAATGCAGGGCTCACCGTGCATCATCATCCTGGCGCATTACAGTGTCATTTGTCAGTAAAGTTGGTCCCGTTGTCCTTTAGAGAGCACATCTCCGTCCCTCACTGCGCTGGCCCTCGGCAACTGTTGCCATGGTTATTACATTTGAGTGCTTTTCATCAAGAAGATGCTGCAACTGCCGAATTGTCTCTTGCAAGAGTTATTTAGGAATAACTAGTTAGTAAGTAGGAATAACGGGTTCAGACTGCCCACAGAAGCCAGCGATCCCAATTATTTTTGCCTTGATCCTGCCTTCTTTCTGGTCTCTGCCAGGTTCAAGTTTAAAGTGGGGGTTAGAGATAAGCAGAAGAGAAGGAACACTTCCTGAAGGGAAACGCACTTGGCTCTGCCAGGAGATTGAAGGTCTCTTTTCATACAAAGCCTCTGCTTTTCAATCAATCATAAATAGGCTATAATGAGGCAAGGCAATCAACCAGGAAACATATATCCTCACCTGTCGGGTTCAGGGGGAGAAACGAGATGTGTTTTCCAGTTCCATCACGTTAATTGTGAATCAAGATATTATGGGCACAGCCCAAAACCCGTTCATCAGTCAAGGGGAGTAACTGTTGTCCCAGCGCTCTCCTCCCGCAAGGCACGGGCTGTGCCTGCCCCGGCAGCGAGAGCGGCTCTCCCGGCAGGCACCAGCCCACGGCTCTGCCGGGGTGCCGGCAGCTCGCCTCGAGAGGCGGCCGCGTTTCAGACCCACTTTCAGCATCACAAAGTGAATGAATAAAGCCTGCTCCGGAAAGCCAAGGCCGTTTTGTTTAGCTCTCCTTTAAAGCTCTGAAGAGTGACTGGGTAATGATGGAGCAGGTTTCCCCCTGCAGATCGGGTCCCACAGCGCAGTCTGTTAGGCTTTTAATGACATAAACGCCTTTTTCTGCTCTGTGTTAGCCCTGGCACAGGTTTTGGGTAGGGAGGAGCATACCGAAAGACCTGAAGAACAGTGCAGCTAAAGGAGAGACACGTGGAGCCCGCTGCAGCCTGTGCACCCACCGGCACCAGCGCTTCCCACATCCCAACTGCAGCGGAGAGGGCTGCCCTAGGCACCGGGACCCTCCCCACAGAGGGATCCAAAAGAGGGAGGAAGACCTCAGCTTCATTCACAGGAACGAGCCCAGGGGCAAGAAAAACGCGTTAGATGTGAGCCAAGCACATCTCACACCTGGAGCCGAGCAAACACACCGCGCGGTGCCACGGAGACGCTCAGCAGAGCCGCAGCACGGGGTTTTAAAAGGGTGTCTGCCCAGCAGCAACTGGTAGGGCCACCTGAGCTGGCTCAGGCACCAGAACTGGAGCCAGCGGTGGAACGCCTGCTCCCTGGGCTCCAGGTCACCTCTGCGTACTGGTGAGGCGATACACGGCTGGTGGAGAGCTGCAGACCCCTACACAGCGCCGCGACGAGCTCCCCACCGTGCTGCTCGGCGACCACCCATGAGCTCTTTCTTGCAAACAGACTGAGCTTTCCTCTCTCCTCACAGCCACACGCCAGAGAACTGAATTTGGGTGATGTGACGCCCAGTGAGATCGCGATTCAGCCTTTCCCGAGTTACCGAAAGAGACAGAAGACGACTTCACTTCTTCTAGCTGAAGTAGCTGGATTTAAAGAAATTAAATTTGTCAGTTCATTAGCGTGTAACATAAGAATGAAAAACGCATTTCTAATTCCTGATCCGCTAATCCACAATCCGCTGATTTGCAATCCCCAGAGCCCCCAGGGAAAGAAAAGAAAATCCACAGCAGCCTTACAGTGCGTCTCTAAGATCTCCCGGCCAGGTCCTGCAGCAAGAGCTCACATTGCGGAGCCTGCCTCCCTTTAACGAAACACACCTCGGCATATTTGCTGCCATGCTGGGGGTATCAGGGATAATAAAAATCAAATTGCACTTGTCAGAATAAGTGAACTGTGGATGTTTTGCTAGGTGCTGGGCGTGATGCTTCATGTGTTTGCTCCCCATTGATCTGCAGTATCAGCTCCCACTCGTTAGGACAATTAGCAAGGTCCAAGTCGCATTCTTAACTCAGAAGTGCTGCTACGGCACTGCAGCAAGGGGTGCTGGCACCTGTGAAAAGACTGCCCTAGCTGGACCCAGGAGATGTGTCCCGCCATACCTCTTCCCAGCTGATGCACACCCATGGACACCGCTCCTCCTCCATTCTGCCCCAGGAAGATGGGTTCAACGCAGCCCTGCTCTCGGGGTATGGCGAGGGTGCAGGGAGTGCACACCTGTCAAGCACACTCACAGTCATGAGCCCCTTGGCCACTTTGCATACCTTAAACCATGATCTCCATGGGCAACATCAACTTTCTACACTAAATCCTTCTTTAAATTATTCTAGAGCCCTCTGTCTCGGCTAGCTAAGGTGGAGGCATCCACACTCCTCTCCTTGGCAAGCGTGCCCCATGTCAGCACCTTCCTACACACAGAGGGAAAATAAGCTGTGCTGTGGGGTGGGATATTGGGCCATCTCCTGGAGCTGCCACCATTGCACTTAACCATCCCCTTCGTACCCTCTCCAGACAGACATGCTGACATAACTCCACAACTGACCTGGTTTTGCCTTTGCAAAGCAACTTTGCCTTCACTTGCTGCTTCTCCCCAACTCCACAGCTGCTCAGAACTTGCTTGCCATGCAAGCGTGGTCATGGTCCGAGCTGTAAAGCCGGTTTGCACTGGGAGGACTTGCTCCCATAACATAATGGAGAGATCCCCTTTCTGCAACATCTTTTCTTTCTCTTTTTCACCAGGTATGTTAGAAATGCTGTAACGGTCTGTGGCTACAGACTCCAGCAACACCCACGAATGCCAAAGCCAGTGCAGATAACACCACCTGGTACTTCTCCACTACTCCCTTTCCAGGGGCAGGTCCACCCTCCAGTCTCACAGACAAGGATGTGAAACCCACAGCCCCCAGTGAAATCCCTCAGGTCGCACGTCGAGCAGGAGCCCAGAGCAGAGCCTCAACTCACTGCTCCCCCACTCCACTCCCACACCTCCACATTCCCGTTCCCAAGTTTTTTGGAGCATGTCTCAAAATGTTCCCCTCCTCCCAGCTCCGCTCTCCATCGCGGCAGTCACACAAGAGCTATCGTGCACAGCTGCGGGAAGCTCGAGGCCAGAAATAGCAGCTCATTACTAAAGCACGTCATCAGACGCCAAGGACCCCGATGCACCCTTCGATCCCCTCCCCGTCACCCCGACCCATGCACAGCTTTCACCGCTCCACCAGCCCACCATCCCCAGGCCCTCCTGCAGCAACAGGTCCCACCTGGACGGGGACAACCCGGGGCTGACTCTACTGCGTGACACCTGTATTTCTCTCTCTGAGCTCCTCAGCCTGTGCTCGTGGAGATTCACACTGGCTGAATTGATCTCCAGATGCTGGCGGGGTAGGACCAAGCCCTGACTCCATCTCAGTGTTGAAGGTTTCAATTAATCATAAAGCCAGTTCCATTTTGGGCTCCATCTGTCTTTATTCCTTCAGGGACTAATAATGCCTCACTGTGTGTTTTCACACACTAGCTGAACTGAAATTAAGACAGATTTCAGTATGAAGTGCCCAAGAAGAAAATGCATTTTTTAAAAAGAAAATTTCAGAGTCGTTACCATTCTCAGCTTGGAAAAAGATCTTGTTAAGTAAAAGCAGCGGGGTATTAATTTGGAAAACAACTCAGGTGAATTCCTGCTCGTTGCAAGACATGCAAACACACTACAATCATATTTATGGGCTTTTATGACAGAGTATGTGTGGAAATGTAACACAATCTGATTCCAAAGGGAGGTGAGGAACACGCAGAGGGAGATAAGAACGGCTCACGTGTACAGCCGCCGACCAAAGGGATTCCAGCAGCAGACACCCTGCTGCACCAAGCATGGACTGGAATCCAGAAACCCTTTCAACCCCCTCCGCTACCCTGACAGAAATAGATAAAAAACCAAGAACCCTTGTGGTTCATCACACATGGCAGGTTTTAGCTGCTTAAGGCTCAGGGAAACCTCATTTGCACCTCACTGTACTGTTACCACCCCAGGTGTTTTGTTCCTACCTCTGCAAAATCCAGCCACAGGGGCTTTCCAACCAGCCAGGCCTGCACATCCGCTTTAATAAGGCAATTCCTATGTTGTTCTGGTGGTTTATACAAAGCAACAGCCCTAATTATTGATCTCGGCAGAGAGAGCTTAAGGATTAACTATCTGTCCCTCAAAACAGCCACCGCGGGGCTGTGCCCATCGTCTCCGGGCTGTCAGTCCAGCAGCGCCAACGCATTTGCTCTCTCCTCACCCACGCAACGATGTCGTCCCACCTGGGTGATAGCTGAGCCTGCCGCAGGCAGGGATGCTCCAAGCACAGGCCAGCTCCAGGATGATTAACAGAGGGGAACAGGTACGGCTGGGCAACAGAGGAAAATAACTGCGAGAGTTGTGAACATGGAGAGAAGCAGCGTGACAGGATATCTACCATGACCCACATATCGCCTGGGCTCCAGCTAACACCATCTGACTGCTGGAAAAGTCCTTTCTCTTTCCCATCCCCTATTTTCAGGACGTTTAGAAAAAAAAGGAGAGACAGTCTGGAAAGGATGGTTGTAAGAAATTATACGATGCACTCCACGTTAAATTCATAAAAGACAAAACCAGAGAGAATCTGTAAGAACTGAAGTGCGCTGGAGGGACAGCCAGATACTTCTGCTGGAAGCGAAGACGCAATCCTTTGATGGTTGCCTTCTGGAACTGGCTGCAGTACCTTGAAAACGCATTAAATGCAGCAGAAAGGACAAGTGACGTACATCTATTGATGCTCTGAGCAGCAAATTAGTTTTCAAATCTATTCAGGTCTCATGCAGTGGCATCAAGGGGCTAAGACTTGGTGGGAAGCAGCTGTGACAGCGTTTCTCCAACTTGCGTGATGACTCCAAACTGCCCCGCGGGGAGGGGGCTGCCCACCCGTCCAGCTCCCCAGAGACTTCTCGTGGCCACAGATGGGCCCAGGGGTCTGCGCGGCTTCTCGGACAGCCAAGCCAATAAGTCATCCCCCTCCAAAACACGCCAGGCAGCTCCCAAGGGCTCTGATGGACATCTCGTTTTAAGCAGAAATAGGATCACCTAAAATAAAGAGGGATCAAAATCCAGCTCACAAGATGACACAGAATGTCAGCACCTGAGAGGAGAGCAAGTAGTCAACAGTGATGACGAGTTTCTTCAGAAAGAGACAATTTCCAGTAAGCTGTTGTCTTCTCTCTCCGCAGAACATCACCCCGTTCAAACACTTGGAGAGCCTTGAAGGGGCTGAGGTTGGCAGCAATCTGGTGGAAGACCTGAGGAACTGCCTTCATGAATGAATAAGCAACTGCTTCAATGAATCTTAAAGCATGCAAATGGACAGATGAGGAAAAACTTCTCAAAACACTGTATCAGGAGAACAGGTAGGCTGTACGATGCCAGTCTGGGAACAAGGTCACTTGCTGGGACTTGATCAGTCTTCAGTCAGGACAGGCAAGGGCCAGTCTTAGACACCGTGAAAGCCTGCAGCTGCTGGCTCGTCTTACTTTGCCTCCTATGCAAGCTCTGGGTCCAGCAGCTCTTGCCTTCCTCTGCTCAATACAGTGGGAAGAGTGGGGGAACAACAGAGGGCCGGCGAGTAAGTACGGCTAGATGCCGAAGACAGCCCACACGAGCTAAGGGCAGCCCCCCAAGGCCCCTCCGAAAGCCTGATTCTGCCACTAACCCACACCACAAACCTGGCTGGATCTGCCTTTGCATGCTCGCTGCGTACAGCCTGCCAGCAATTAAATCCAACAAAAGCCGCAATCAGGAAAGGGGCAGGAGGGTGCACACAGCAGGACCTACAAAGGAAGAGATGGGATCTGGATCCTCCTATACAAGCTCAGACAATAGCCGTAATCGTAATCGCGGGGTCAGTTCTGTCCGCCCCAAACCCTGCTGGGAGCAGGTATGTAATTGAGGCTGGATCCTGCATTTCCTGCTCTCATTGTTCGTCTTCCTCCCATTCTTCGCCGCTTTGTTCTATTCAACGCGCTTTTTCAACCTCCCTTCTGAAACACATTAACGACGGGCTGCGACAGCCTCCGTACACCGTGATTAAAGAGTAGACGCAGATGCCTCTTCTTTGTGGAGCGTTTTGCACCTATTACTTGGAGGGAATGCGGCGAACAGGCGACATGGGAAAGTCGCAGCACGTCAGGAAAATAATGTAGGTGTTCGGTAGGAAAATCTTTGAAGCTTGTGAAGCCATTAGCCGAGTGTACAGGCTGTATTAAAAAGGATAAACAGAGAACACGGATGATGAATAAATATTGGCTGAGGAGATGGAGGAATACATGTTGCACTCGGCGATGAAACCGGGTCTACAATGAGAAACAGCAAGTTTGGGCTGGTTTTTTTTGCAGAAAGCGATTAGGTAACCAGTCTGAATGCATATTTTCAATGGAAACCACCACAATAACTCAAATGCTTTAGCAGAGAGCATTTACTAAACGAGAAGAGACAGAAACAATGTGTTTTATGTAACGCATGACCTGGCTGCGATGAGTTTTTCCTGCCGGTTGTGTCACCAAGCTCCCTGCTAAAGCAAGGGTGCTGCCGAGCACCGCCGGAGCAGCATCCCAGCGCTGCCGAGCCCTGCCACGGCCCCGGGCAGCACCGGCTCTCCCGCGGGGCTGTGTTTTTGGGGCAGGCCACCTCACGCAGGTCTTGCAACAGCGAGCAGCAGGAGACCGGTGAGACCCTGCACGCCTCCGTGTGAGGGACACGCAAGGAAGAGACCCCGCGCGCCATCGAGGCCGAGCCCCGTGACAACCGACCACATGCAACGGTACTCGGTGCTGGGGGGGAACCATGCAGGTTGACTCGCTGCTGAAGTGCGATGTGAGGCCAAACACTCCGATTTCAGCAACGTGCATCCTCACCGCTTAACCTCTTTGTCCTCCCCTCTCGCACCACCAGCCCAGCCCAGACCCCGGGATGGGGTAACTCACTCCAGAATTCCCACGCTTTGCAGAAGGGACAACATCCTCAGCCTCAAACCAGTCCCAGAGGGTGAGCCCAAGACGTCCATCCCACCTTGTCAACTCTCTAGCACTGCAGGCACCTGGGGAACACACAGCTGGCACGGGACGAGCACCGGAGGCTCCGCTGCTGCACCTTGCTGGCTTCCAGATACCAGCACTTCCCCGCATTTAAATTACCAAAGCATTTATGAAAATAAAAACAGGAGGAAACCCTGGATTCTAGATTGTTCTCACGAGGTCTGCTCTCTCTGTCTGCCTGAGAGCACAAGGATGGCAGTTTACTATTTAATTGTTAATTACACTTTCTTGTTAGATTTCAGATGCTGAAAAATGTTTAGGGATTTATTCTTCTGTGTAATTAACCACAATGATGAAACACAGTTTTATACTGCACTGCAGTTTTTGTTAAGGTTATTCATAATGGAGAAAGGCTAAATAGGTTGAGTTCATTATCGTTACAGAAAAATATTGAGGTGACCCAATCAAATTAATTTGAAATTAAGTGCAGTGAGGCTGATAACTCCACACAAGTCAGGAGTTCAAATAAAAATAGAAGAGACAATCTACAAAGCAAGAAATTACAAGCAGGCAGGGAGTCGAGCTGGAATTACTGCAACTGGGAGGAGGCAAACACACGGCGCTGGCAAACAGGGCCACTGAAAAAAAGCAGTGAAAACGGATAGAGAGATGGGCAGAGATTGTAGGACGTAAAAGGAGAAGCTGGAGGAGGAAGGGACAAACATGAAGATGGATTTGAAATAAATGGGTAGGGACAGTGCTTGTTAAGCTAACTAGATTTATTTCTCTGCCCAGAAATTCTTATGTCCTTACAAGACAGCATCAAAGCAAGGTCTTTAAGTTTACTTTTCCTAGGTTTATTGCTTGGGCCTTAATGTTATTTAACAGCAGTGAGCATCAACCAGTTTCATTGCGAAGCTGGACTTAATTCAAAATCGTTAAATCTGGTGGCAGCTTTCTCCTCTTGACAAAGGCATCCTGAAGAAGCTGGTGCTTCTCTGACAAAGCATGGAAGCCGCGGCCCCTAGGAGAATGGACACCACCGGAATACTGACGGACAGAGCAGCGACGGGGAGGCAGCCCTCCCCCATCCCTCCGCCCACAGAAAGACGATGAGGGCACAGAACCGCAAGCAGCCAGACATCACGATGCTGAGCACTACTCGGACACCCCGGGACAGCACGGCACAGAGCAGCGACGGAGCCCATCGCTCTCGGCTCTTTTAGGCTCATCTTGAAAAGCAGATACACGTTTTGTGCCTCCCTCTGCCAAAATGATGCAAGTTCTCAACCAGCCTCAGAGCTGGGTAGCATGAATAACAGTGGCTGGGATGTTCATGATGCACGTTGTCATAGTTTGAGGGGTTTAATCTCACAGAATATCGTTAAGACAAGCAACACCCTGACATGAGCCATCTCTAGGAAACTCGAGTGCTGCTGCAAGATGATGCTTCAGTTATTGCCTGTGATGAGTTTACTCCCAAGTCTTTACCAAGTCCCGTGGCATTTATTTTATCACTCAGGGCCAAAAGGGAACAGCGAGATCCCAGCAGCGCTGGGCTGGTTGGAGGAGGCTGTGCTGGGGACTGCCTTGTGCCCTGCTAGGACATATGGCAAACACAACCTTGGACCATCGCTCTGAGGTCCTGTCCCCAGCCACTCGGTTTGAACAGCACTCGCGTTTTTAACAGACTGGCCAAAATGCCACAAATCTCTAAGTGCAACTGCACAAGCAACTCTCCTCCTGGCTCCCCACTTCATCCGCGCCAAAAATCTCACTTTTTGAGCTTTCTGCCCTCTTCCCATGAAATGCAAAGTGCGTCTCTTTGCCTTGAATGTCCCATGGCTTAGCTTCTCTCCGTCCTCACCTCTAATTCACCGCTGCGCGTATGGGGAGCATTTGGGACAAAGCTTCAAGAATGCATTCGACATAAATTATTACTCCCCTTTTAAACGGATTACAAAAATCCTTTTATTACAAAATATTAAAATGTTCAAATTATTGGTGTGGAAAAACATTTCCTGGAGGTAAAGTTTTTAAAAATTAAGGTTTTAATCACAAGCATAATCCTTTCTGGCTAACATTTCCAGTCTTGTGAAACATCTAGATACAAATTGTGCAGAGGCCCGGCTGCGCTACGAACAAAGGAAGATGCTGCTGTAAATAGCTTAGAGGACATCAGAAGACACTTCTCTCATCAGCAATCTTTTTTAGCCTAATATAGCTCCTCTTTGCATAAAACATTGACATTTTTGCAATGTTTGGACCCAATGGTGCGAATGTTGATTGTCATATGAAGATTACTAGAGTGTACCTTCAAAAATATGCAAGAACATTTTACAGACAGTAGTTTTACTTGCCTCCAAAATGCTGTATCTTAATATTTCATACTTATATATATTTAAATGTTAGTACCACCGGATAAATGCTAACATGCTTTTATGCTAATGCAATCACTGAAAATCCAGATAATGTTGTGTATTGGCATATACTGTTAGTGAATTATGGATACCTAAATGTACAATCCCACATGCCTAGCAATTATTTTTGTTAGTACATTTAACTTTTATTTGCAATCAGAGCACTTGGGGATTGTTCAAATGAAGTTTACTTTTGCAAACTGCTGAATGGAAAACATTTTGTTAAAGGTTTAAAAACACTAAGACTGTGATGAGGTTGCAGAGTTGCAATAAGGGCACCGCTCAGAAAACTCTACCAGATGGAACGATGCTTGATTTGGTCACAGACTCGGCGATTAAAGCCCGAATGCCTAAAATGAAGGACATATAAGAGAAACAAGAGATGAAATCTTGATTTCCTCCTTACCAGATCTTGACTTCCTCCTCATTCTGCCTCTCCCATGGCAGAGGCTCACAGACAGCGGTAAATGGATGCTGGGAGGACAAGTGTCCATGCAGGCAGCACCCTGGCAGCTAGACCCTGTGACCCTTTGCCTTGAGGACCAAACTCTGCTGTGCTAAGGATGCTTTTCAAGTCCAGTTTAAGCCAAATAAATAGGAACAATATCAGAAGGGAGAAATCCTGAGCTGCCCCTGCTGTGCCTTCGCTGATGCAAGGTCTTGGCCAGCCACTGGCCCCTTGCCTCAAGACGCTGAGCCACTTGAAAACCCTTTTATCCCAAATCGGTTTTCAGCACAGCCAGACCTCTGAGCCAGGTCCCAGCTGGACTTCGTGCAGGCAAGACCTGGGTGATGCAGCTGGTTGTTCTGTCCCTTACCTGCTTCACTACCTGATCAGAGTTAAGGACAACACAAATCTGCAGAAGACGTAGGTATTTTTAAGAGCTGGAAATTTCCGGATGTGACCCAAGCATGTCTGAGACTGCTTAGTGTCCAGTGGTTTTCTCCTGCGTAAAAAAACTTGCCTTACAGACAATGCCAAACTCCCTTTTCCAGCTTCAGCTACGCCAGGAGTTAATGACCTCCAGGGCTGGGCTGAGGAGCTGCTACGGTCATGCCCCGATTCTCCTCCGGGAAGGTCTGCTTGGCTTGAAACTGCTGGCTGGATTCAACCTGGCTGAAGAGACCTGGGAGGTGGCCACAGACCCATTTGGTGAGCAGCAGACCATTGCTTCTCGCCCAGGCACGACTCAGCATCCAACACAGGATCCAATACCAGCCCCAGGCACACAAGCGTGGATCAAACCATGCCCCTGCAGCCCAGTGAGCTGGGGCACCTCTGGGCATTTACTGGAAAGTCCCCCACCTAACTGAGGCCCCTATGAACAACGACGAGTGAAGGAAATAAACAACAAACCCCTAGAAAAACACAAGACATAAGAAAGTCCTTAGCGTGAAGTACTCAAAATGCCCCCGGCAGTTTAAACGGAGCACAGAGTAAGCTGGGAAAATGTATGAACAAACAAATTAAGCAGATAGCACAAAGCAGATGAGTTGGCATGTAGGTGTCTATTGAGAAAGCTTAAGCACAGCAAGGGGAAAAAAGCAAACCCAAAAACTAGGCATAATGTTCCTCACAATTTGGAACTGAGCTCCCAGACAATACATCATCCAAACCATTCAAAATCACCATCTGTCAGAATGTCCTTTAAGGAAAAAAGGTCTAAAAGTTTCCAAAGCAGTATTTTTAATATTGTCATATTAGAAAAGAGATTGTTTCTGTCCAAATACAGGCATTTGCAATTAAGTGAGGGATACTACACGAAAGCATTAGTTTCAAGGCCACTGCTACACGCTCATATCAGGAGACAATGAATTTCTTGAGTCTTCATCATGTCATGTCAGCTAAATCAGGAAAGAAGCGATTTAACAGCCCCTGTCATTTTGCAAGTTACCTGTAAATGTTTCCAGAGACTCTGCATGATTTTCTCTTTATGAAACATTTACTTCTGAGTCTACACACTATTAAAGAACCTAAGAAAACAATTACAATATTGTTTCAAACACTAAGATATGCCAGAATATGAAGAGCAGGTCTGTGTTTCTGATGTGAAATACCGTATCTTACTGCGATCAGTAAGTCAAACTCTGTTTCAGACTATAAGCTGGATCCTTTCCTGGTGTAAATCTGGGTACCTGCTGCTGTCCATGAGGCCATGTTACTGCACACATGCTGAGGATCAACTGTGTCGTATACAAGATTGCAAAAGAAATGCAGATTTGTAGACTATATATTAGATTAAATGATAAATAATTTATAATGGTGGAGAAGGTGACCATATTTTTAGGCAGAGAAATACGTAGATATAACAGTCCTGACTTTCAGCCTTCACTCTGCACTTCTGATCTCGAAATCTGGGTCTATCCAATGCATTTCTAAAGCCTCTGCGGCTGTGAATGCGCAACACACACCCAGCGAAGCTTCAAAACCCACAAACCAAAAAGGGCACCAATAAAATCCATCGAGCCCACACGGTACCACCTGCAGCACCACACGCTACGTCCTAGCACAAGGCCGACTGGGCTCCTTCGGGCAACAGCGACTTTCCAATGAGCACAAACACCCTTCAGGCCAGTCTCGTCTCAATTCAGCCTGCTGACCCCGTTCCTAATCCCATGTCTAATCGACACCCCTTTGGTGTCAGTGGCACGTGTCCATGGGGCTAAAACCCCGCCTCCAAAGACCACGGGAGTTGCTACATTTCTGAAATCAGCAGCTCTCCATCCTGAAGCAGCCTAGGAGAAAGGAATAGGAGGGAGAAAAGAGCTCCCTGGGGTGCTCGTAACTGCACCATCTTCCAGATCTTCCCCCAGAGGGGGCTGCCAAGGGCAGAGGAGGGGAGGCAGAATTATTCCCCTCGAACTTTGTGAAAACAAGGAGCCAGGGAAACCAAGAAACAATCATAACTTCCACACCAAATTACTTCTGGCTAAGTCTAATGAGCAGGATGAGGACACACTGACAAGACGACCAGGGTAAGTGATGCTGAAAGGAAAGGGCTACGCAGAGGAGAAGACAATTTGGTGCATGGCAGGATGAGAGCACCTTTCAGCTCCTGCTATTAGAAATAAATCAAGCGAGATGAAGAGAAGCACAGAGCCCATGTGGTCCCCGAGGTTTTCACCCTCCCAGGCTGGGTGGGAGGGAGCTCACCTGGAGAGCGCGGCTCCCAGGACGAAGGCAGCATGCTCCTTCAGCGCGGCCTCGGTGCTGTTCAGCCCGTCGATCACCAGCTGGAGTCCACCCATGGAGAGGAAGTCCTTAGCGTTGTCCACCTGGGAGAGAGCAGGTCCCCGTCAGTACGAAAACCCCAGCCAGACTCCACTCATGCCTTGCTTCAGAAAGCACAGCATCTCTTCCCTCCCAGTCTAACCAGCGCTGAGCTTTAAAAGCAACTGAAAATTAAGAGGGAACGACTGAGGCTCGAATTTCGCACAACGCTGCCTGCGAGCAGCAGATATCAAGGTTGCAAAAGCACAGTGTACTGACAGGTGGCTATTACCACACGCTAAGGCATGGCTGAAAATTCAAACGCATTGATTAGCTATCAAAACTATTCTTGACGTGTTTCAGCAATTCAGGTGATGTCAACAATTCAGTAAATTTGATGATGTCAAAAAAAACCCCAGTTCTTTGCCCTCTCACCTGCACAGGCCTTTACTGGGAACCCAGGGAATTGTACATTTTGCAAATGCAATTAAACAATCGATGCTCTAACTGTAGCACCAGGAGTTAGGGATGTTTAAGAGCCTGTCAGCAGCCACGGTACCCTGGCAGCATCACCTCTGCTCACAGTGAGGAGCATGGGTGGTTCTGGGCGTTTTCCACAAGTACCGCCAGGAACTTCACGCAGACGTGAAAAGAAAAAGCCAGCCCCTGCCTGGAAGGGTCAGCCAGGAGCTTCCCCTCGGGGCAGCCCAAGCACTGATTTTTCTAAAGCAGACAGTATTGGACTAACTGCGAGTAGGGAAAGTTTAAACATCAGCGGGGATTCAGCCAACTCTGACTTTAACCAGACTTGGGGCTGACCAGGCACAAATCACAGTGGGCATCGGTTCGTGGAGAGATTAGAAAAGGGCTCCAAGTGGCTCACAAACAAAATTTAGAGAAACAGTGCACAGTGCTTCAAGCACAAAATTCGGTCCAAAGCCAAATGCATGCGTTTTGATTTTGGTTTTCAATGATTTTTTTTTTTGGTTTTAGTTTAAAAGGGAATCTCATGAACGCTCAGAATTGCATGTGCAGAAAACTAGGTTTAGAATTTCAACATTTCTCCTCCCTGAAAGACAGGCAGACAACAGCATACGTTGGCGGATGGAAACAGAGCATAAAAAGGAGCGATCAGGTGGGCAAATCGACCTCCGCAGCTTCAGCGAGGACCAACACAGTGGGACAGGACAAACACCGCAAGGCGTGCAGGGTATGTCGGGCTCAGGCACCACGCTCCAGCTTGAACGCTCCTTTAGTCGACAGTGACGTCATGCTTAGTGTTATATTTATCTCAACTGTCTACCTTCACCAAAATTGGCCATAAATTAAGATATTTTAGGTACCCAAGAGAATGAAGAAGCTACTTAGGCTTTATGTCCTATGGGTATGTCCTTACCAAAGCAGGACCTGGGGAGCTACAGCTCGTCTCTTCTCCCCAACAGGACAATACCCACCACTTGCTGTCCCTCTGCAAAGCCGGTGACAGAAAGCCGATCTCCGCAGGTCTGCTGGGGCTGATTCAGGATTTGCAGCAGCTTTTGTATCCGTTCAGATCCTGTTCTTTCAACTGTCCCTATAGACTGGACCTGCCAGACCTCTCACTTTTCTGCAGGCCCATCTTTGTCTACAAAGAAATCTATGCAGCAACCCAATTTCAGCTATCAGTGGGTCCTTTTATTGCTCAGAATCTGTAAAAACTCTGAGGCTGTTTTAACGCTGGAATTGGACGTCGACTTCTGCTCAAGAGGGAATGCACAGACAGGCAGCAGTTTGCTTCCAGTATCATTCGTGGCAAAACCAATCGTCATTGTAACCTCCGCAGCACCGGAGTCCTTCAGGCCAGCCCCAGCGTCAGCGAGACACCTCAGCCACAGAATATAAATTGTGCTGTAAAGCTTATTTTGAAGATGTATTTATCTTTTTTAACGGGAGTCTGTTGTGAGAGCTCCTTCCCTCACTCACCATTTTAAAACCAACAAAACCTCCAAACTCAACAACTTGAAGGTATTAACCTCTCTGGGGAGCGGAGGATGCTGCGAGGCAGCAGCTCATGCCTCGCTTCAGTCCACTGAAATCAGCACAGAAGAAAGCCAAAGATCAAAAGAGCTCTTGAGTAAAGTACACAGGCAAGGTGGGCGAGGAGAGGGATGGGAGAAGAGCAAATATGACAGCAGCTACTCAGGAAACGGCTTTGAATCAGAGGAGAAAGAAAACGGGGAGGGAAGGCGAGAGAGAAAATGTTAGGAAACGAGAGCAAGGAAAAGCAGCACGTCAACCACAGACAACAGAGAGGAAATTAGCAGTGAGAAATGGTGTAGCATGTCAGAGGAGGGGAGAGAGAAAGATAAGAAGAGTAAATAATTGAGAGAAAGAGCCTGCAACGCATGGAAACGGGTCTTGGCTCCGCACACTGCTGTGCAAGCACCGTGAATTCTGTTTATAAATGAGTTATGCTCTGGCCTCTTCACATTTGCATTTGGTTTTTATGCATTACAGATAACCTAGCAAGCCAAACCTTCCTGCTCTTTCTCCAAGATGGGCTCCCAAACATGCCAAGTTGAATCCTGACTGATGAGAAGCAAACCAGAGCTGGCAACCAAAAGCTGAGCAAAAACAGAGCCCTTGGGCTGACTCTTCAAGAGCAGGAGAGAGCATCTCTCCCCGGCTCGGCACCAGCCACGGCTTCCCCTCCGCTCCCTCGCAGCGAGCTCGGAGGCACGTGCTGCTTCACACTCCGGGATGCTCACCACCACACCACAGAGCCGAGAGCATCCTTTGCTTGCAGACCCTGCAGGGCATGGCATTTTCCACTCGAGAGGGCATTCTGTGCCCCGGAGGCAGCAGCAGGACAGCCGGGAGCCAAACGATTACCAAAAGCCGTGGCACGTTACCGCTGAGATGGAAGCTGGGGAAGAGGGAGCAGCAGAGCCGTCACCGGTCCCATACGTGGGTGCGCACTGCCCTGGGCACCCACACCTGCAAGGATCCCCATCCTCCAGGGGCACAGCCGTGGCTTGCCGCAGAGGGCTCCTGGCAAGTTCAGCCCTTCCAGGGTTATGCAGCACAAGCGTATTTGGCTGCTGTTCAGTAATTACATTAAGCCAGCGCTGTTAAAGTCAGTACCAAGCAGAGATAATGCTCTGGACGCATTCAGCTGGCTGGAAGAAGAAAGAGGAGGAAAAGCCACGCTGGCTTAGAGACAAGTCATATTTCTTATCAGCTTCCTGCCTGATGAGAAGGTGCTGCCCAGCCATCTGCCCCGACAGTGCGGGCACAGAGCAACGTTGTGATCGATGCACAAAGGAGTCCTCTGTGCTCCCCACCAGCCTCCCTGCCGTTTCCCCCTTTCTGACCCCTTTGATGCTGGATGTGGTTCCCTTTGATGCTCCAGTCCCCGCACAGGGAGCGGGGACCGCTCCCCTGCTCCCCTCGCCTTTCTGAAATCGTTTGCCCCATCCCATGCTGCAAGCAGGTGGGATTTTACGCTGGAATAGTACGGACCGTTATGCTGGAATCCAGAGCATCCCAGGGTGTTTGGGGGTTGCTTTTTAGCATGCTGGCCTGATGCTCTGGCACCCTTAACCAGACAGAATTAGCCCTGAGTATAAATATGAAGCTCTTCAGGCGCCTATTGTTCACTCTTATTCTCCGAGTCAGACAGATGCCATCAGTGAAACAAAAAGCACAGAGAACAAACAGCAAGGAAGCCTCTGCATGCGTATGACAGAAATTTAGCGTGGAAATTCAAGACAAAGAGCCCTGGAAATAACACTTCTATTAGCTGGTGCACGGACTCCCTCTCTCCGCAGCACATTCCTTCAGGTACCTTCCCCCAGAACACCACGTTTGGTTTTAAGAAGTGCCATTGCAGTGAAAGGTCCTGCACTGGCATCTCCCAAGCGTTGTCCCATTCCCTCTCTGAAATGATGAAGTCACTAAGAGTGACACCGGAAAGTCTCCCAGTCCGCTCCAGACTCTCTCCATCTCCGGGGAGGAAGAAGCCCCGTCCTTTCCCACGAGGCAGCACAGAGCCTCGGTGCCTGACACCCACCCAAGCTGCTGCAGCGTGGGAAGGCACCAAGCACAAAGGAGGGGAGCAACGTGCCCGGAGCACACAGCCAGCAGGAGGTAAAAATGCGAGAGCTGAAAGCAGAGCAAGAGAGATCAGAGGAAGGGGAAAAGTGTGAGCAAAAACCTGAGGAAGCCAGATTTCAGGAAACAGATTCAATCCCAAACAGAGCTGATGAGCAGGGCTCAGCTGATGCCCAGCAACTTGCCATTCGCCTGAGCCTCTCCAGTCATTTCTGCCACTGGCCCAGCTGTGAGAGAGGCTTTACATGCTGTTTCTTACTCACACCGAGACAAAATATTAGTTTTGGGGTGGCTGTTGTCTTGCCTGGTACGCAGACATTCTCTGTGAACTGGTGTAAGGGGACCTACCTGCAACCACAGACGCTTTCCACAGAAGCAGCGAGAAAATCATTATTTTTTTAGCAGCCATCACTATACTTCACCAGAAATGGCAGATAAAACCCCATTTTGTAACATTTAGCATAGAAAAGAAGAAATAGAAAGGGCAAGAAAAAAAGCCAGAGAATAGACAACAAATCAGGCAACACTAACCCCAGGAAACCGCTCACTACTGGTACACGCGGTGATTTATTCAAACTTGGATATAAAATAAGCCTGCAGTAGTCCTCCACTGTCTGTTATTGTGCCAGGATTATGATAATTAAGCAATTTGTATTACCTGATACCGATAAGAAAAATAAACCCACATTTATGACACTGTATCCCCTGGATTTTACATGGTAGTTACTAATGCATTTTTGTTACCTGGTGAACATAATATTCAAGATCATAAAGCGCCGCTACTTTTTCATCCAGCGTGGAGGCAGAGCTGTTGAATTTGCTGATTAATTTAACCATAATTTCATAATCTGTTTCCATCTTCATGTTCAGCTTTTCAAACTCCTCCTTCAGCTGCTCTATGGGCCGGAACTTCTTCCTCACCCCTTCTTCGTGGGCCTTGAAAGCACAAGGAGGAAACCAGGTATGAAGGCAGGCGATAAAGAGAGACAAGAAGGACGTAAAATGAAACCCCAGCCTCAAATTTACAAAGGGAACCTGGCTGTCTGTGCGAACGGATTTACTGCTGTGCATCAGAGATTCAGGGCAGCACTGGAGGGTCCTTCAGAGAAGCCCAGGAACCCAGTTATCTGTAAGACACCAGCCTTGCGTAGCAGCACCCCACACCTGTACCCAGGCCTTGGTGCACCATTTCTGTGTCCTCCATGCCTTTCCAAGCAACGCCAAGCCCAGAGGCAGGCAGCACTGCTGGTCTCCGTTTGCCTGCAAGTGGACGTTCTCAAGATCCAACTGCAGAAAGCGCTAAGCAACCTCCCTGATCTCACTGCTGACCCTGCTTGGAGCTGGAGATGTGGCTGGAGACATCCAGAGGTCCTGTCCAGCCTGAACTGCCCAGTGACTCCATGCCAGTGACATCAAGGAGGTCTCCTCAGATGCATACGGAGACATTTTCATCATCCCAATCACTTCTCATGTTTCATGATGGTTTTGTCAGGGAAATGTATGCACTCACTGTCGGGGACAGAAGCTGTCAGAAAGCAAAGCAGGAGGACTGGCCGCAAGATGGGGGCAGCTGGAGTGCCGTGCCATGGGGCTCAGCCAGGAGACAGCTCGCCCTGCAGCACGGCTGGCCTTCCCTGTGCAACCAGCACCCCAAGGGCTGCGGTGAACCAAGAGCTGCGGAAAGGCGTGTGGTGAGAAGGAAAAGGGTCTGCCAGAGATCCAAGGGAGCCCCAGAGCCAGCAGGGACCAATTCCCCAGCATCAGCACTGGTGACACTGGAGCAGGCGGGGACAAAGCCTGCTGCTGCAGGGGATGGAGGAAGCAGAGAGGCCAGACTGAAGACAGGCTGCCCCAGGAGCAGGAGAAAGCAAGAAAGCCCCTTTGGAATAGGATTCTGCCACAAACAAAAATACCAAAACATGTTTTTATACGGGAGTGACCCTCACCCAGAGGGTTTGCCCATGCAGTGTTCCCTGACGTGTGAACAGAAGCCGAGGGCTCGAGCCATTGGAGAAAAAAAAACAACTGATGGAAGTAAAGAACTGTCAAGCTAATGGCAGCTGTACAATCAGCACTAATAATGACTACCAGCCTAATTACTGTAGGTACCACATAGCAACACAGAACGCCATCCCCACACCAACTGCACAGAATTGCTTTTGCAAGAGCATACATGGGAACACGCTTGGTGTAACTCAATTTACTCTGACACAGTTACTTCAAGGATGAATTTGCTCCCTGCAGGAGTGATTTTAAATGGAGTACTTTATGTCCATTAGATGTAGCTGATTTTAGCCTGGTTGCTGGGACAATAGCTATTCTACCAGGGTTTTTTAAAACATGGCTTATTTTCATATAATAGAGTATCACTAATTTTTGCATTTAAACGACACTCATTTCAAGAAGTCCTGCTATCAGTAATGCTGGCTGCTACACGAATAATCTCACAGAAAATGAAATAATGCCCTGGTGCCAGACAGAGGAAAAACAGGAAAAACAGACTTTCTGCGACTCCAAGACTTTAGAGCCTTGACTCCTACCTCAGTTTTCTTCAAACTGAGACAACGTCAAGGCAGCAGGAGGAGCTAGGGCCAAAGGAAATACTGCTGAGTGGAAGAGGGGAAGAAGGCTGTGATCCACCTTATGAGACGCCTTTTATCCCACCAGAGTCATGTCCGTGGCTGGGGACCAGCTCCAAGCCTGGAGAGGGCTGACAGCAGCACTAGCACTCTATTTTACTTTGGATTGTGGACTATTTGTAACTAAATGGGAAACTTAGAGCTTATATGAGGAAACTTCAGCCTCTGCTTCACCACAGTCACTTCTTTTTTACTATCCAAGGCACGTGGTTTAAGTTTCTAATCTCGAGATTGCTTCTGGATCCAGCTGTGCCAGTGGCAGAGGATGTTATGTCCATTGGCTTGGCACCATCACTGAGTCCAGAACAGAAGCACCTCAGCTGCACAACACTTTTTGTACTTCCTCACACTCAGGAAGATAGTGAACAGCAAAGTAACTTCTTTTACAAATACTGTCACACTGCAATCCATTCCACTGTGGGGGTCTGCAGACATTTTTGTGAACCAAGCGGCAGCTGAACAAATAAATCAAAACAATGGATAAAAATACCATCCAAACAAGGGAAAGGAAGTCAGCCTTTGGGTTCATGCAAGTGTTTTCAAGTAACTTTTCTGCATTATTAATTCAGGTCTAATCACATTGGTATCAGAAAAATTAAGGGAGCAGCATCACACCGGAGAGCTTACTGACCACACCTGCTTTGGGTTCAGGAAGGGTCCCATCGCTTCACTTCAGCTTTGGTACACCAAGAACAGCAGTAAGAACTTCGGTGTCTGGCTGGCTCACGAGGACAGCTATGTGGATACCGCGTACCTGGTATGCTAGCTGAGATCCCACTCACTTGAGCAAAGAGCAGAAAGCAGCAGAGCCTGATGGCTGGTCTATTGCTAAACTCCTGATCCAGGCCACTCCATCACTGCAGGCCCTCTCCCCAGACAGCCCACGGGACAATTACTGCCGAGAAATACCCTGAATTGTGAGAATATACTTAAGTACTTATAAGCAGCTTGCAATGCGAGGCCCTTAAGTTTGAAATGAACTAAATGGACCTGAACAAAAGTTTTCCATTTTCACAGAAAACCCAGGATTAGTATAAAAAGCGGTGAGAGTTTCCCAGGGAACTATATCACTAACTGGCTAGCAAAGGTATTTTAGGTCCATATTCTCCAGAAGATTAGCCTGCACAGTATTTTCCCAAGCAATTACTTTAACAATCATATTTCTGAGACACGTAACTTCGGGTGCTCGCATCCGCGTACCGTGCATCGCTTCAGAAACAGGGAATGCTCCTTACCTTTCTTTCTGCCTTCTCGCTTTCCTTCATTTTAGCCAACGCCTTTTTGAGCTCCTGGGATGTGAAGGAATTTGCGTCAACATCCACCTTGCCCAGCCTTGCAGAGGAAACAAAACATGTTTGGAGTGAACAATTGCATCTGTAATGCTTTCATGGTGACATACTAGCAATAGATAACGTCAGGAGGAAAGGAACTAACAGTGCTAGATTTCCGTGCATCTCACTTAAAACACACAAAAAACCTCCACACGCAAGAAAAGATCAGTCCTAGCGCTGTATTTTGTGTGGCTTGCAGACACCTCACACCCTCACAGTCAAAAAAGGCTCCTTAATATGCACGCCAACCCAAAATCTCAAGTCCTAGCACAATACAAATAGCTGATTAATATACGCCTCTGAATTTCCTGTTGCTGTACAGAAGAGCAGGAAATGTTTCAGAAGAAAAACAAAAAAGCACCGCTGTGCCACTAAATCACTGCTAAGGACTTGCAAGCTTGAACACAGAGATTTACAGCTGAAGTTCTGATGACTGTGACAAATCAAGTTAGGGCAAGGGTAAATCCAAGCAGAAACTACAGAGAAATGCTAAAACACACATTGTGTTGCTCTTTACGCCTATCTCCTCGGTTCAGAGAGTGTTTATCTGGGCCACAAACACTTGCACAGGAAAAAGGAAAGCCAGCTGTTGAGGGATCAAGAAGCTAAAGAGACTCTCCATGCTCTGAACAGGAGTGACGGGGGGAGCAAGGGAAGCAGCGGTAAATCCCACGCGCTTTAGGAAGGAAAGTGCCCCATAGCGACTGTCTTTGTTAGGAGGGTGCCAAGGGGAACATCAGCACCTGTGAAACTTTTAAAACACATTTAAAAACATGGCTACAGGGAAAGCTATGTGATCTAAGGAGAACTTTGGCAATACCTGATGTGTAAATGAATGCTGCAAGCCTGCTGACTGTACAGAGTTAGAAACAGGTACCTGGCTCAGGTCAACACAAACACAGCCCCTCACAGCTGCTCCGATGGTTTAAGCTCTGAAAGTTTCATACCGATTGCTGCAGATGTTTCCAAGGACTGAACATCATTCAGCCACAATGCAAATTTAGTTTCGATGTCGTGGCATGAGAAGCCACAAAGGTGTCTGTGCAGACACACTCAGGGCACTTCCACCGCCATCCCGAAGGGATCGCAAAGGACGGGGCTCCGTTTTCACCGCTGAGCCCTTACACCAGCAATTCAGTCTCCAGAAGAGACTTACTGAGAGTAACTGAGTGCACCAGGGAACCTGGCCTCTAGTGAAAGACACGAATCCTGCTGCCCACCCACCCCTGATGCTTTGCATCACTCTACCTTTTTCTTCTTCTCTCTTCTCTTGCAGCACTTTCTCCACTTTCGCTGTCTGGGAGCTTGGCTTCTCGATGTCCCGTCTGCAGATTTAATCGTACGTGTGACCCTGCAGGAACGGCTTGACCTACAAACAAAGGCCGGGCTGTTTTAGGGCACGTGCATTATTTCAGCTTTGCACAGGGAAGGGCGAGCTGAAGGTGCACACTCCTGCCCGCGACAAGCCTCATCCCGCAGGGTGGACAGGAGCAGGCTACCCGCCGCTGCCCACCCTCCCCTCCATCAACACCCCTCAGACACAAGCGCTGTTCTAACCTCGCAGAAATGCCACCCTGACCCACCCAACGCGTCCCCGTGCAGCCTCGCTGGCTCCACGCGCAGGGGAGGAGGGACCCTGAGCAGAGCAGAGCACCGGCTCCCTCCTCCCTCCCGGGCCAATTCCTAAGAGACCACTAAAACTCCGCATCAGGAGCAGATTTGGAGACTGTTTGGAGAAAGGGGGATTGGTTGCTGATTGGGGTAGGCAGCATAAAATACAGCTGCCAAAGTGGAATCAAAGCATACCGCTGAGTACAGCCAGGTACGCTGAATATCAAGTGCACAGAGGCGAGGCTGCGTTGGTTTGGAAATATTCTATTAAAAGGAATATATGATCACTACTATCTGCCCAAAAAAAACTACACAGAATGCATTAAGCTCTGGTTTTAAATGCAGAAAAGATGGGACATTCAGAGTGTTTTTTCTCGGTCACAGTTCACCACAAACGTGTGGCGATGGCCAGCCGCTGCACTGGGATGGAGAGGTGGCAATATTTGGTTACTTCTTCCTGATGTCGCTTCCTCTTCTTTTAATGCTAGAATCTGCCTGCTTAGGAGAGCGAGGTGCACCTGAACGAACAGATGGACAGACAGACAGACAGCTGCCCATGCTCCTCTCTCTCAATGAGGTTTCCCTGTTCAGCCTTTCCTTTACCTGTTTCCTTTCACCTAAAGAGATGCCTAGAATAAAATACCACAGCACGTAGGAGACAGGCAGCATCTCCTACCAAACGGAAACCAAGACAAGGATAATTATTTTGTACAATAAATACATGTTCTCAAAGACAAAATCCTCTAGTCTAGGGAACGACTGGATTGATCCCTCCGTCTTCAGGACCAAAGAGACATTTCACTGATCAAAGGAACCTGGTGCTTCCTACAAAGACTGGGATGTTTGTCACAGTTCTGACAAAAACTTTTAAAAGTCTAAAGCCATCCAGCAGGTATAAACGCATTTAGAAAATCCATGAAAATGGATTTGGAGGATTTCCTATTAAAACAGGGTGCGTTTCCAATAGCTCCTCTTTCTCTCCACCATATCCTGTCCATCAGAAGCTGCGTGGGTCAGACATTTGAGGGGACAGACCTGATTATCTTCCCATCTTAAACTATGCAAGGACAGCCTACATCTGCCTCCTCCGCACTTGGCACACTTTCCACCGATGGACCCAGTCCTCCTCCCGCTCCTTGACTTGTAATACGCGGGAGCTTTAATCTGTATGTGTACCCAGAGGAGCACATTCCCGCTTGGAAAAGGTGAGCTTTGCAGGGATTCACTGCGATAGCTGAGCTGTCCCCCTCGCAGGCGACGCAGGCAACGCAGCCAGGACATGCCGGTTGAAAAGCAGTTTGTAGGATTTCCACGAAAAGGACAAGACCGCATCTTCTCTCCCTGTTTCAGGAGACACAGAGGCAGGGGTCTGCCAGCAAGGATAAAAAAATAAATTATAAAATGGCATGGCATGCTGAACATACAGATGCATGAGGATGCCTTCCTCCTCCACGGGCACAAACAGCACTTAGGGGAGAGATCGTGGGGCGAGCTGGCTCCTTCCACTCCCAAAGCTAGCGGCTTTCCACTCCGGGTCAGAAACACTGGGACAGCCCAGGCCACAACCACAGCACTCGCTGAAGCAACTCCCGAATTGTCAGATGCAGCCAGCAATAAATGTCCCTGTCAGAAGAGTACAGTCTCTTGTGGCTGTCGTGCTCCCGGTGCATCTGGCCACATTAGTTCACTTGGTTGCCAGGGGAGAGGAATGATGCTGATGGGCTTTGCCCAAAAAAAACGTCAAGAGGGCAGGCAAAGCAGCAGCCTCCAGAAGGGCTGAGCGACTGCCGTGCGACCAGTCCTCCCAGCTTCTACTTCCAGTGAGCAGTAAATAAAAGAAAACATGAACCCTGGCGCACACGAGCTCACAAACCCAGCGCAACCAAATTGAGGAGGCTGCCATCCTAGAAGACACAACCTTTCATGCTTCTGATTCTTCGCACTTTCCTAAATGAGATTTGACCGAGACCATCTGAACCCCCAGAGCAGAAATCTCAGCCCTGATGTATTTAAGTGGCTTTCATTGCTACAGGGATTTCTTCTCGCCACTGTGCACAGCAGTACAGGTTCATGCCACAGCAGGACAAACGTGCTCCTTTATTAAATAAAGCAAGACAGACATCGCTGTTTTCAGAAAAAAGATTGGCATAGTCACCTAAAAAATTCCAGATGTTTGAGACAGGATGAGGTCTTCAGTCTGGTTTAGTTTGGGGTATTTTGAAGTATTATTCATAAATTGTGTTTGAGGGTGGATTGACTTGAATAATGTGATTAAAATTGCTGATTTAAACAAGCAAGCTAGAAATCCTGAATTTTAATCGTGTTTCAATACGTAGCTTCTAGACATTTCCCTTAAAAATAGTTGCTTCTCTTTGAATCCTATAATTTGATACTATTCAACACCTGGGAGCACACTCTGGAGCGATACATATGTAAGCAATTACACAGCTTCACACGCTGTTGATACAGAATCACACTCGTGATAGCTTTTTGTCCTAGAGGAATTTGGTTTTTACTTATTGTTTGTATTAAGTTGCATTCGGGAAATGAAACTCAATTAAAAAATATAAAACCAAGTTCATATTTAAGCAATTTTCTGACCTTTTTTCTCCTTGACAGTTTAGAAAAATAAAAGATGTCGATGCAAAGAGGTATGCATTGCATATCTGAGTTACTGAACGAAGCTGAACGGTCTCACTTCCCAGAGATCTCCAAATCCTACAGCTGCTAGATCTCATCCTGTCCTACTCCCTCGCTCCTTGCAAAGGGAAAGAAGAGTTTCCATTCTAATTAATTTCCCAACTCCAAATCATCTACCCAGTGAGTAGAAATCGCTGCGAAAACCCCTCTGTGTCTGCAGAAAAGGTTATAGCTGTCGGAGGAGAAAGCTGGCAAACTCCTTCCCCCACAACCGCTTTGGATTCTTTACCACTTAAAAAATATCTCGTATTCGGAATTTTTTAAACCAAAATTGAAATTCTTTGAACACACACTACTGCATGAACTTGGGTTGATGGATCTAGGAGAAGGTCACGGGGTTTAAGCAGACCACCCAGTGTCTGGTGGGGACAGACCAGTGTCTGGTCTGGGGATGCGCTGCCCGCCTGCCCCTCAATCACTCAGCCCTTTGCCTCGCAGCCAGAGAGATAGCATCCAAGAGGTAAAATACTTCAAGAGGATAACAAACCCTTGCCACTGCACGAATGACAAGGTATTCATCGGGAATAAACGTCACAGCAAAGCGACAGCGTTTATTTTCCAAGCTGATCCTATGGCAATGCACTACTATGACGATGTTATTCCTGTTCTTGACTTAATCCCTTTATCTACTGGCCCCCACTGCGGCTGCAGAAGCATCGGGACAGGCTTTGCTCTCCTGTACGAGCTGCAGCACGACCACTTTCTGACTTGGACTGCTCCCCAGACCAGCCGTCGCCGCGCCTGGGTGCTGCCACGCACCCAGGCATCCGCAGCCTGAAAACACGTGCTCTGCCGGAGGCCTTCCCGGCGCATTAGCACTCGTCTTACTTGGATGTGTTCAGTCTGTCCCGAAAGTTGCTTAAAGTGACACCGAGGAAGAAGTTAATTTATAGCCCTATTCTTTTAATCTTGGTCAGCCAGAATTTTGCAGACATCCGTTTATTCCTTGTTATAATATATTAGATGGAGTAACAGCACCGGAGTCGGCTTCAAGGCAGCAACTCACTCGCAGGGGTTCCGCTGACATTTATAAACTGATCCTATTTCTCTCTTGTGTTTTATGTTATCAGCTAAACCTGTCGACTTAAATTATTGCCTTGTAACCAAATCACAGTTATCTGTTATGCGTACGTTTCTGAAGCTCTATACCTATATCAAGCTTCACAAAGGTTGAAAACAAGACGATAAATAAATAAACAAATAGAAAACAGAACACGCTCCCACTGCGCTCACAACTAAGGCAAGAAGCAGGCACGTTATATACAGGATAACTAAAAGCAGAGGGCTGCTGTGCTGAATGTGCATCACAGTGTTACCCAAGTAACTCCACCTCTCCTTTTCTAGACCAACCAAATGAACAACTGTGTTTCCTCATTAAATGAGAAAGGTCTCACCCTGCTCAGCTCCTTCCCAGTACATTATTCCACTTGGTGCTGGCTACAAGTGGTTTTGCATCTCTGCACAGGGACATGGCTGAGCCCCAACTCACTGCACAGCAAAAGGCAGGCATTAAAAATAACTGTGGAAGTTTTACATCATACACAGACATGCAAATCTCATTCCGAGATCGTGCAGTAACTCACTATGCCCCTGGGAGCAGCTTCCCCGTCCCCTACCCACCCCTTGGAGCCCCACCTGCTACCCATCGACCTGCCCGGCAAGAGAAGCCCAGGAGGGACCTGAGACTCGCCCCCTCCAGAAGCACTTTCTAGCACTACTTCATCCCTTACGGCAGAGAAGCGTTCCCCTGAGAAGGCTTCTGCAAGCAGAAAAAGGGGTGATTCAGCCCGCCGAGGCAGATCCCCTGGTTTCTCCCTGAGTAAGCGTCCTTGTTTGCCATTGCCCGCCCCCCCCCCAAAAAAAAATAAAAAAATCTATTAACAGTGTGAACGCAAACCCCAGTTATGAGTCAGAACTGGCTCTGCAGTTCTCAGCAATCACCTTGGTATCAGCGCAAGCGTCAGATAGCATCTACCTTTCTTTCCTCTTTGTTTGGCTCAGTGCAGGGGAGTGAGGGGAAAGGCACTGTCTTTCTAATACAGGCAACAAAAGGATCCCTGAATCAATACATGAATATCCCCAGCAAAACAAACTGGCAGCGCTGCGATATTAAAAATAATAAGGCTGCACAAGACTGACAGAGCATCCGCAAAAAGTTATCTGATAGCACCATACCTACTCCTTTAATAAAATAATGATTAAAAAAACCACAAGGAGACAAATCCCAGGAAGCAGCTGCGCTCCCCTCTGCCACATCACTGGCACCGCCGGCTCCAGGAGCCACCAGTGCCACGGGTGGGCAGACGGCAGAGGCTGGGGCATCACGCGCTGGTCTCGCACAGGGTGCCACCACTGCCCCGGCACTCGCCCAGGCTGCCGGCTCCTGCCGCGGGCTCTGCCCGCTCGAGGACGGGATTTCACAGAGCACGGTGCTCTGGCTGCACGAAGATGCCGCCCGTTCCTCACGCCGAATGCTGGGCTCAGAGCATGAAGCAGCCCCAGTCTGATGGGGCTCGGTGCGTGCTCTGACTCCGGACTCTCCGGTTAGCGCAAGGAAGCAGCAACCCCTGGCTGCTTTGCTTTTTTTATTTCTTTCTTTCTTTTCTGTAAGGGTGAGTCATACCACTCCTTGGATAGCTTGTTATTTCAAAACAGAACATTTTTACATACAAAAGGAAGGGAAGATGTGTAGAAGACGCAGGTCAAGAATAGATGGATTACTGATGGGAAGAGGAAGCCCAGAGCCTGAATCTCATTTTGCTGCTTCCTGCCCCCTTTTCACTTATCTACAGCCTTCTGTATTAGTTCGCTTTCTGGCACTCGCAGCTCCTCCCAGTTAAGTGCCACTGGAAAAGGTCATTAATATGCTATATAGCACCTCTTCCAGAGAGCTGGCGGAGAAGTTTAACAGCATCAGGCCTGGAAGCTTCCCTCAGAAGCTGCCCCAGCATCCCCCGGCATTTCCCACCGTACCTCGCCCACAGCGCAGACACCTGCGTACTCCTACGATGCTGGACGAAATGCTTTGCAAAGCCACTTCACGTGCATCTCTTGTTTCCAGTAGTTCTGTGCTTCTGCTGGGAAACCACGGCTGCCTGCTGAGCACAGCACATCCTTGGAGCAGCACCATCCCGGTCACTGCCCGGTGCTCTCTGGTTTCTCAGGTCCACAATGTCAGTGATAGCAGAGGCTCTAATTACCTACTCTAATTCATTATACAGAAAACTTTTATAATCACCGTGTGTTTGCTGTGCTTATGAACTGTTTCTTAAGCATGTGCTTGCAGTATCTGCAGGGGAGGGGATGCTGGATGAAGCCCTGCCGTGGCCCACCGGGGCCATTCCCTTCGTGCCACTTCTCCCAGGGGCCCAACGCAGCCACGCTGCCTGTGCCTGCAAATGAAAAGCCCTGGTGGTGTCAGGCTGGTGTTGTCACCATTGTTTTCTCTTATCATTGGACCTCAATATGGACAAAGATCCTGCTGTGCAGAGGGCCAACAAGGATAAAGAGACACCCTTCCCCTTCCTGGGATTACGGAGGAAACCCTGAGAGAGGAGCTTTGTCCTCACAGGATGAGCAAGCAACTCAAACTGCCGTTTTCTTCTGCCTCCCAGGGCACGCAGACAAACGCTGAGCAGGAAGGTCCTGATCCCCAAGCCATGGATATCGAGCTCTCAGCAGCAACTGGCACCAGTGTCTTCTAGAAAAGCCTGAATATGATGAATTGTTGAGAAACTGAATGAAGAATGAAAAAACCTCAACAAAATCAAGGATGCTTCATGTCAGACACTTCAGTTGGTCAGTTTATCTGACAAATACTTTCTATAATACTCCAAGCTATGCTAATAATATCCTGCAATTCAACTTGTCAAAATGATGATGTCTAAATACAACACCTTCTCCAACACCGATTTTGCTCCACGCTGCAGCAGAGCAGGGACAGAAGCCACCTGAAACGCTTTCAAGCTCTCCGAGGGCCAATCTCAGCTCAACACCCAGTGCTGCTGCCGGCAGCAAAGCCATCCTCAGGAAAACCCCAAAACTGCCACACTGATACATCCCAACACACAGTGTCGCCGTCTCTGCTCTTGCCAGGGGTCCTTCTGTGTCCCAAGGAAGCAGCACTGCTTTCTGCTGGACTTGAACCCTGCTTGAACAGGGAGCAGAGAAAGGGCCATTTCCATTCCAGTGGCAAGAGAGCAGTTAGGTACTGGTGCTTGCTGGGCTACTGTTGACCTCCAGCCAATGCCAGGGAGATCACTGCGTGGGCTCAGGGTGCGCAGGGCTCCGCACAACCACGATTAGACAGTGCCCACAGTAAACCCTGGGAGAACTAACTTTCTTGCATCCTATGATTTTTAATGCCAACCGCTTGCTTGCTGCAATAACGACGATGTCTTTAAACACCATCCATCAGGCCTACAGCTCAAACATTTGTTTATCTGAAAAAGGGTTTTAGAGCCACTCTTTTGTCCTAGCACTGAGAGGTCTTCTCTGTAATTTGTTCCCCTTGGCAGATACAATGAAAACATTTTAAAAATGACTCCAGAATCAAATCCCTCCTTCCACGATTCGATCCGCAGCTAGCGGAGAACAAAGCGTCGCAAGGAAGGGGCTTTCCAGTAAGTAATACTTGGTTAGACACGCAAAAGCATCAGTTACATTTGGACACTCGGTTGGACAACCACTCACAACTGCCAATTTGACCCGACCCAGGGCCCTCCCACGGCACCGGTGTTTATGCTCTCTCAATTGCTCAGCAAGCACCGCAGGCCACCAGCCCGGTTATTCAAACCAGTGGTACCCCAGGAGGACCGGGCTCCGGCTCCCAATGCCTCTCGCCAAATCCACCCACCGCCCGCGCCTGGCTTCGCCGCCGGCTCCGGGAGAGCGGAAGGGGAGGGAGGAGCCGGCAAACCCGCCAGCGACAGGCGCCGGACCCTGGCTGACGCTGTGGGAGCGGGTCCGTTTCACTGACGCCCACCATCGCCGGCGACAGCAAGGTTACAGGGCACGCAGCCCAGCCTTTCGCAGGGGCCCGCACTAAGCGCAGCTAGCTGGCTGCCTAACAACTCCT
>Ga0181612_182440_pt1 | contig 32513 bp, 15 predicted proteins | sample HoacroProtozoa21_FD_119630 | JGI IMG/M metagenome (GOLD analysis project Ga0181612, IMG submission 119630) | Hoatzin crop microbial communities from Cojedes, Venezuel. Combined Assembly of Gp0051906, Gp0051904, Gp0051908 | reverse complement strand
TGTGCTCGAACTGAGAACTGGTACCATTTAGTTGTTTCATGATCAAGATTCTTCTCAAGTTTCAACTCTCCAGTCTGTCGGTCAATCACAAAAAAATCATCTCTATTGCTTTCAGGAGTGTTCCCTTTAACCAGACTATATACTAAAGTCTGATTATGCTCTGCTTTGATAACATCTATCTCAGTCCCAACTGGAATGTCCTCAGAAACCGTGTAAGAATAAAATGGCTCTGAAAATTTAGGAAGAGGCACTTCTGGCGGAAGTATTCTAGCATAGACAGGAACAACTGACTCTTTTCGGGGGGATCCACCATCGACTGCTCTAACAAAGAAGGTCAGAAACTCATTTTCTAAACCAATTAAGCTTTCTTTTGTAGTAATTATACCAGACAATGAATCAATTTCTAGATTCTCTTTAACATTTTCAGAGTCTGCTTCAATAGCATATACGATGTCTGCATTTGTACCCTCATCAGCATCAGATGCCCAGACTTTAACGACAGAAGTACCGCGTGGAACATCAGATCCAATATTTACTTCATACTCCGTTGCTCGGAACTGAGGAGCATTATCATTGTCGTCTGTAAGTATTACATTAACAGTACAGAAAGCAACTTTTCCTCCTGAATCTTTCGCCATTAAACTAATGGCAATTACTTTTTCTGCCTGTGTTTCACGGTCAAGCTTTTCGGCAGTAAATATCTGCCCTCTCCCATTTGTATAAAATCTGTCTTTGGCAAAGTCATTCACAATGTGGTAAGTGATGTGGCCATATGTACCAGCATCTTCATCTGTTGCTTTAACTTCAGTCACCAAAGTATGCAACGGAGCGTTTTCAGCTAGTTCAACCTCATATTCATTCTGGCTGAAAACAGGACTGTGCATATTGGCACTGGTTACAGTTACATGGACTTGGGCTGAGCTTCTGAAGACCCCATCAGAAACAGACACGTTAAGATTATAATGTGACTTTAGTGTCTGTCTGCGTAGGTTTGAGATGGTGATAATGCCACTTTTACTATTAATCACAAAATTCTTTTGGTCATTGCCTGTCAGAATGGAGTACTCTAGCTTGTCAACATCCGAACTATCTGAATCTGAGGCTTGCACACATGTCACAAAATGCCCTCGGGGAGCCAGTTCACTAATTTTAGCTTCATAAAGCAACTGATTAAAAACAGGGGGGTTATCATTGAGATCGGTTACATCAACAGTTACAACGGTATCGCTGCTCAAGGGCAGCATGCCACCATCTATGGCCCTTATTAGTAACTTGTGTTGTTTAATTTCTTCGTAGTCCAAAGTTCTTGCTGTAAGAATGAGTCCAGTGCTGCTGTCTATGTGGAAATAGTCATGACTTTCACTGTTATCCTCAACCAAGTGATAGGAAATCCCCCTGTTTGTTCCAGAATCGGCGTCTGTAGCACTCACTTGTACAACAGATGTTCCAATGACAGACGCCTCAGAAAGGGTTGCAGCGTAAGACTGCTCTGTAAAGACAGGAGGATTATCATTGATGTCTTCTACTATTATGTCTACAAACACATCAGCGTGTACCCCAGTTAGGGAATCTGTTGCTCGAATACTCAGTTTGTAGGCTGGATGAGACTCAAAGTCAAGAGGGGCAACAACATTTATAACTCCAGTGTTGAAGTTGATTGTGAACTGGTTGAAAGGATCTCCATCCGTGATGCTGTAAAACACCTTCAGCCCTTCTGGGCTGTTTGCTTGTACATGTACCACAGGACTATGGAGCTGAATGTTTTCTGGTATCTCTGCGCTGTAGAAAGGCTTCTCGAAAACCGGCATAGCTTTACTCATAACTGTAATTGGGACTGTGACTTCCGCAGAAAAAGCAGGGTCTCCCCCATCTTTTGCCACTACTGTGACCAGATACTCTTTATTTAGTGTGTCTGGTTCAAACTTCTTCTTCAGTGAGATTTCACCAGTGGGATCAATTTGGAAATGTTCGTGATGTTCTTTGAGGTAGTAATGCACTTCTCCATTTCTGCCTGTATCTTTATCTACAGCAGTGACACGTCGAATAACATGGCCTACTTCAGAGTCTACTTTAACAGCAGCATAATACGGAAGATTGACAAAAAATGGAGCATTATCATTTACATCTTCCACTGTGACTTTAACTACAATGTGTGCAACAACTGATGGTTTATATTCCTCCGTCACTTCTATGACCACATCAAAAGATTCTTGCTGTTCACGATCAAATGGTATTCCTGTTGTTGAAAGGATGCCTGAAGTTGGGCTTATTTTAAATCTGCTGTCTGGATTTAGAATATGGTAAAACAAAGGCTCATTTATTTGATTTCCTACAGCAGTAATAACAGCAATTGTCTTTGCCTCTGTGGAATTCTCCTGCACTGTTGCAGAGTAAGAACTCTGGGTGAACTTCAGCTGGCTTGCTTTGCTTTCTTTCACATTAATTTTTACAGATGCAGTGCTTGCAAATCTGCCATCAGATGCTCTCACTGTTAATTCATACCTGCTTCTTAACTGAGTTGTATTTTGCACTGTTATATCTCCAGTCTTAGGGTTTATTGAAAATTTTTCTCCAATGTTGCCTTCAATAATAGAGTAAATTAATTGTGAAAAAATGCCTGAATCGGCATCAGTGGCATTTATGCTGATGACTTTCACACCTTTATAGGCTGGAATCAAAATGGATGTCTCGTACAAGTATCTTGAAAACACAGGAGGGCAATCATTGATGTCAATTACATATATAGTAACATTAGCTGCATATTCTGCATATAAACGTGGTATCCCCATATCATGTACTTGCACTGAAAAGTGGAAAATATTTGTCTCCTCATAGTCCAGACTCATTACTGTCCGAATGGCACCAGTGCTGGAATCAATGGCAAAATACTTGCGGACAGATGGTTCAACAATTTGATAAACAAGCAAAGCATTAGATTCTTTATCAGCATCTGCAGCTCGAATTACCAATGGGATATTCTTGTCAGTCAGAACCACACTGTTAATGGAAGCTGATTCACTGATGAGTCCTGTATATTCAGCCTGCATAAAAATTGGTGCATTGTCATTCTCATCCCGAAGATGTACCAAAACTGTTGCGTTAGTGGACAAGCCAGCCATGTTTGTTCCTTGCACGATTAGAGTGTAAATAGGCAAAGTTTCAAAATCAAGCAACTTTTGAGAAACAATGACACCCGAGTTCGGGTTGATAGCAAAGGCATCACCTATATTACCATCTTTTATTTCATAAACTACAGAAGACTGACTGTGTGCTGTAACCATTCCAACAAAACTGCCAATGCTGGCACTTTCACTGATTTCTGTAGAATACTCTTTGGCTGTGAATTTTGGTGAGGCATTATCAGAAACCGTAACAAATATGTGCACAGAGGTCACTTCACTCATTGGAGGATCTCCTTTGTCTGTAGCTTTTACCATCAGGTTGTATTCTTCCTGGTTACTACGATCTAACTCCTTTGCAATTTTAATCATACCCAAAACGGGATCTATAAAGAAGGAATTTCCAATATTCCCTGTGAAGAAAAAGAAAGGTAATTAAGAAACAGGTATACAGAACTTCAAGGATGATTGCTTATTTAGCTATAAACCAAAAGAGATCATGTAGCAAGATCACAGAGAATATTTAAAGTTTCTTAGTTTTGTTTAACAAACATTTGTTAGCCTCTTTGGAAAGTTTTCTGTAATCAAGTGTTAGCACTAATTCTAAGTTTACTTATGGAAACATTGCATAAAACATAGTTAGCAAAAACATCCAAGCCTTGAAAATAAATGTTAAAAATTTGTTTCATTTTCCATTAGAAACCTCAAAAAGATAACAAGTATTTTGCAAGCTGCAACATTATAAATCATGTTTTTTCTTCAAATTATCTTTGTCATTGAGTTCACGTTTAAGCTAACAAATATCTACGGAAACAGAAAGAAAATTCTATTCAGAAGTTAACATTCATGGAATACAAGTTACATTATATGATCTAAAATAATTAAACTGCTTTCAAAAAAAAGAAGTGTTTCAATGAATTCACACTTGTGAATCTTCATTGCTTATGCAAGTATTGTTTAAATTACTGCTTCAGAATTAATCGTTCCGAACTGGACCAAGTTATAGCTCTCCTAACATTATATTAATACATAGGCAAGTCATTCCCTGTGATAGTATTGGGAAAAAACCACTACCTGCTGAGGATTACCAGCTACCATTTGATAAACACTTGTTTTCTTTATATTTTCAAATACATAGCTGAATTACACTGTACACAATATTCAGCTCATGTACTAAATATGCTAAGATTTAACATTTTACTTCCTTAAAAAACTACATTACTAAAGCAATGTTCTCAGCACGGAAAAAATTCATTAAGAACTTCTGAGTTATGCAAAGAAGTAGGCAAGAGGGTGTTTTTTCATTTGGGGATTTTTTTTTAGTGGAGGCTCTAAACACAGTGGCATTCTTAGAATATCCCATTACAAATCTAAGCAGCCATTACAAAAATTTAAGGAATGTTCCTTCCATATGCTTAGAACATCAATTATAACGCTTTAACCTCCCAGTAGATCACAGTCCTGTAAAACAAACCTAAGAAAGTCTTCTATTCACTCCTACAAAAAGCTAGAAGAAAGGAGGAGAACAGGGTACAACTTCATTCTAGACAGCACGTTCACACATTTTTTTCTTGCCTTGTTTTGGCATTCGTAAAACAAGCACTACTGAAATGGGAAAGGCCAGAGAGAAGTTTCATGGACATTAGTGTCCTGCTTAGTAAAAAGGTCATATTTCTACAAATAACAGAAAACAAACACACATTTAAAGCAACTTATGAGACACTTAAATACACTCTTCAGAGCATCATAATCACAGCCTCATTTAAATACAGTGTTAAAACATGTTTTCATATCAAAACAACACTTCAGGGGAAGAAAGGGAAAATATTTACAGTAAACTATTCCTATGCTTTACAAAGCAACTTCTGTCAAATGAAAAAAAGCATCTGCACATATCACCTTGCATGTAACAGTAACTGAATAACTTTCTACCTACTGTTCTCTTTAATATACAGTTTCTTATGCTTGTTACTGGGATTTTTGTTTTAAATTACTTTCTACCTTGAAAGCAGTATTGCACAGTTAATGAAATTTAAATAACTTTTTTCTCCAGTCACAGTGCCTAACTAATTCAGGACCTTGGTAATGGCAGGCTTGTATCTAGATTTAATGGATTGAACTGAAATTCACTTCCATCTGGTAAACGAACTCAGTCAATGTCATCCTGCTCTCATTTTATTCAAAACTACCATCATTTGGCTTGTATTGTTACAGGCAAGTTCAGAAAGATGCTCCGACATTAAAAATAACCAGCAGCACCTAATGCTCTTCTCTGGCCTGCAATCTGAAAGGAGCCTTAATGCCAAACTGACCAGCAATTAAAGAATATCTTGTGTATTTTATTGAGCTAGAATAGCAGTCCCACTGTCTAAAAATTAGCCAGAGGGAACACCAAGCAAAGCAACTCCTTCCTTGCTACATCTATTGGAAAGTTTAACTTAAAAACTGGGACTACTTAGTAGTTAAGTATATGGATGTTTGTAAGTTATTTTTGAGCTCTTTTCTTTCACATTACTTACTCTTTTCATCAAACCCTTGCTTTGTTTATGCCACAAAACATCACTTGCATTATCAAAAAGGAATGTTTTTTTAGATCTGAATTTAATGCTTCTGTAAATTCTAAAGAACATATCCCTCTTAAGGGTTTAAAGGTAGCTTTTCTTCTACTACTACTACTGAAAAGTTCTAAATGTATCTAAAGAATAATATAAATAGCTAAGGAAGGGAAATGAGTATCTGTCATTGTGGTTTTCCTTTAAATAGTCTGAGGCTGTATCTTAAAACGCATCTCACAGAATACGATCCACACACCTGTACTGCCCTCTTTTTTACAGCTATTTTTTTACATGTCTACAGTTGAAACAGAGTATCAGCAAGCATTGTTTCAAAATAAATTGAAGAGGTAAGAAAGTCGATATACCTGATTCAATAGAGTACACAATTTCTGCATTTCTTCCTTTGTCCTTATCTAACGCTGTAACCTGGAGTACTGCCGATCCAACAGCTGCTGACTCGTACACCCGTCCTTCATAGGAAGAGCTGGTGAACCATGGAGCATGATCATTTGTGTCACTAACATTAATGATGATTCTAGCATAGTTGCGCTTTACAGGAACATCTTGATCTCGAACCTGAAACAGTTAGCACATTACTGGTAATTAGCACTGTTATTTCAGTAGTTCTTCACATATTAGCAATAATTCAAGGTTCAATCTGTACCAGAGACAAAGACTGCATACAAATTAAACATACAAATAAACATTTGAATTAAAGGGACAAATTAAAAAGACATTAAAAAAGACCTGTTTGTTACTGACTACAGAAGACATTCTGTGTTTACTTACCATTACTGTGAGAATATGCTGGTTCATGGTCTCATGATCCAGCTTTTCTGAAGTATAAAGAGATCCAGTTCCAGGGTCCAGACGAAATTTTTTAAGACTGATGGGATCAGTGCTGCCCTGCATAGTATAAATCAGTTTATTCTTCTCATCTCTGTCTGTGGCACTGACTTGCAGAATTTCTGTCTCTGGCATAGTGTCTTCAGGTATAACAACTTCATATTTTGAAGCAGAAAACTCAGGCCTGTGATTATTTGTGTCTATAACTTTGATGTACACCTGAAATGATACAATGGGAAGGGGAAAACATTAATGATATTTGGGAAACAGAGCTGACAAGAGGATATTTCATTAAAAATCAGACCATAATACTGAAATAATTCCACTGCAAGACAATTTTTCTTTCATGAAGGGGAGAGATCTAAGACATGCAGGGAAGAAGACTCTCACTAAACCCAAATCTGCCTCCTCTTCTGCAAAGTCAAATCAGAAATCTGTATGATCAAAAATGCCTTATGTACGACATATTAAAGGGAATGATATTTGTCTAAAGCAAGGTGAAAAAGAATTCCTTAGTAATTCTGGAATTAAAAAAAAAATCAATATGGATCCCAGGGTGGGTAAAAATCATGTTTATTTGTACAAATTTGGAATTTTAAGCAATGCTTTCCAAGCCAAAGGATGCACTGTACTCCTTGCCCTCACATGGAAACAATCCTGTTTCAGCTCCTTGCATTTTCAAGCCTAGGCAAGAACAGAAAAGTGGTGGAATTCCCACAAAAATATAGTATTTTGAAGAACCACAGGTATTATTTGCTCTTCTTAGCAATGTAGCACAACCTTAGCACAGGTAACTGATCACCAACACCATTTCTCTGAAGTTAGCTATATTTGCTTCAATGCTTCAAATTGCATTTTCCCACCAAAGTTCAGCCGGGTTCACCCATGTGCTATGCAAGCAATGCTCTTTTTGTCTGAATAATCACATTCACTGGAACCACCCAAGATCCCTGCACACCCACGTGCCTTTCACAGCATCGAACTCTCGTGTAAAAAGGGTAAGACGCTCAGCCACCATCCTGTTCTGTCATCAGCAATAACATCAGATGAGTAACAGTAATGCAGAGGACTTGGCAGGTGGACAGCAAAGCTCCAAAACCACATGCCTAAATTCAAGTTCTATGTGCTGCACATACAGCCATGCTTTTAGCCACCCAAAGGTTATCTGCTTTATATAAATAAGTTAAGTGCCATCAACAGGTGTTTAAAGTAAGTACTTAAAAGATTATAAGTAGGTTAAATTGCTCTTTCAAGATACTTATTTGCTCCTCCTTCATACCTGGTGCAGTCTAGAGATATAATTCAGACAAGGTACCAAACTGCATGCAGTAGAAACTAGATGAGATGAATCCTGATGGTGGTAAATAGTAAGGAAATGCCATACATCTGACCACAGAAGGGAAAATTCCTCAACTTCAACCTTGCAAAACTAGCACCTCATGCAACTAAAACTAGCAACTTATACCAAGGCAAAACGGGTGTTACGTGTATCAACAGAAGTCATACCAATTCCTAATATATTTTCATTTCAGATGCAGGTATATTATCCCAGGTTGCAACTACCTAAGCTCCAATACAATGAGTTCCTCCTAATGGCAGATTTTAATACAGGCTAAAAACACTTAAATAACTTCCAGACAGACACAAGCAGTCTTTGGATATACTCTACAAATGCTACCAAGAGTTTAGGAGACTGTTAGAAGGATTTTATTCTAAGTAACAACAGAAAGACTTTTGCATCTGAACAATGAAGTCCTACACCAACCTTGGAGGCACCACGGGGCAGACTGATTAATGATTTTGGGAACACAAAGACCTAGGTGTGGAACTCTTGGGATAACTTTGTATTGTAACATAGGAAAGTCCTCCCAAACACTGAGATACTGCCCAATGCGGTAGCTGAAATAACTGTCACCAAAAAGACTATTTTCACTGAGAATTTCACTTGGATAATAAAAAAGAACAGACAAGCATACAAAAGGGAACAGAGGAACCGAGTTGAAGGTGGCAAATGTGGAATCTCAAGAGTCAGAAGCCAGAAAAGGAATAAAAAGCCAAGTAAGGAATAAAAAGGGTTTTAAGTTTATTTGAAACCGTGAAACAACCTGTGGGTAAGCAAGATCATCAGGAAATATAAAGAGCAATTAAGGAGGAGGAAAGCCCATCCCTGATTACAATTTTGTCTCAGTCTCATTCACCAAGAACAGGAGGAGAGCACAACCCTGCACAAAACAAAAAAGAGACGTTGGCAAAGCAGTGGTGCTTAACATAAACAAATGACCAAGGCAAGATGGGAGCCACCCCCAGGTCCTGCTGAACTGCAGGGGAAAAAAAGCAAAAACAAAAATTGAGATGGGAGCCCTCCTAACGTAACCCGTGCTGTTAATAATACTGAGCTCCAGCTCCAGACAACCAGGACAGGGAGGGGAGGACGTGCGTGTATGTGTGCACACGCAGTAGTGTCCCAGCCACACACGCAAGCCTCTAACTTTTTTTTAGTAGATGCAGTCCTAGGCATCACTGGTCTGTAACCCATAATCCAATGTATAATACATTTACGGAAACATTCATAAACATAGGTAGTTTTCAATGCTTGAAACAGTCTGTTAGTATAAATACAAACCATCACTGCACAGGAAAATGCTGCCTCCCACAATTTATTAGATTTCTCAGAAAAACAGAAAATAAACTAATCATCTGGCACACTGATAAAATCCCTTGCAAGATGTTGCTACGGAAACCTGCAGAAAATTAGGAGTTTGGTTTTGTCATGAATTAGAAACTGCTAAAGAAAGGAAACAGACTTGGAATAAATATTGACTTTTGGTGGGGAGAAAAATTTATGGTAGGTGACACAGGATACATATTAGGTCAAATTTTTAAATATATTCACTAACAACTTCAATTGAAAAATAAAGAGCAAAAGCAAAAAGAATATGACCTTGAATGTGATCTTTTCTTTTTTTTTTTAGATTCTCATGATTGAAGAGGATGTAATAAAGCAACACAAGCACAGTTGTTGGTTTCCTTTTAAATTCTGTATAAACAAAATACACTTTAATGCATCTTGGAAGAAGAAATACAGAAGGGTCCAATACAGTCACTTACACAGCATTTCAGTAAAAACATCTGCTCACTGAACACTGGTGCTCAGGAAAATGAAAAATGAAACCAAACGAAGATGGCCAACAAATTAAAAAAAAATGCAGAAAAACCCAATCCTACGTACAAATCAAACTATATAAATATCTTTTGTATAAATAAAAGGTTAAAAGACCATATAAAATTACAATACTTAATTAATGGATACTATGCTTTCAAAATGAACACATCAACAATTTTTTTATTCAATTCCCACCCCCAACAAATTATTAAGTTTAGACTCTGAAAACCAGCAAGTCAAAAGATAAAGCGTCATATCTGATGAATTTAAATCAAAATAACTAGTTATGTCTATTTCCCCCTCAAATGAAGAAATACAGCAATAGGTCCAAACTGGAGGTGAGAGCAAATGCAATTCCAGAGCAACTGCATCAGATGAATCTTTGGAGTGGAACACATGGCCACCTGTCCTGCTGGTACTACACAAAAACAGCATTTCTAGAATGGAGCACCACAAAAAACTGTGCAAAGTACTGAGTTAAATGCCAGTAGTGACCGTGAAACCAACACTGGTACCTGCAAGACTAACCACATAGCCAACGAACCAGCTTAACTGAGAAGTGATCTATTGATCACACCATTGGAAGGACTCAGCACCAACTTTCTCTGGTACTCACTAGTGAAGCGGATATAACGACCTTACCACTAAACACATGAGGAGACACCTTCCAGAAAGGTTCTGTTGGGCTGAGCAGATGAGGAGATAGCTCAGCAAAATGTACAGCACTATTAAATATGGATTATCAACAAAAATATTGCTAAGGAATAAACATCATGACTCAGTCACTAGGAGCGGTTTGCACAGGTACTCCATTACTTGTCAAATTACTTGCTCAGACACGCAGTTTTTCTCCATACTGGTAAACACACCTACAAATACACAATTTGATCTATTAGTGCAATCATTTTAAATGTACCTAAAATTCAAAGTCTGTCTTTGACTCAAGCAAAAGATGTTTTATCTACATGGTTTAGGATTCATTTCTCACTCACTGATGTTGTTACTTTATGCTCCTCTACAGATTCTGGTGGACAAGCATAACACGAATCGATGGGCACTCTTTTGGTAACTTGGGCTAACTGCTATAATAAGCTGAGCAGCAGGTAGATAGAAAGGAATTCTGCCCCTCTATTTGTCACTCATTGGTGGGACTGTAGATCCACTACAGTTTTGGGCTCTGCAGTCCAAGAGAGGTCTTGACAAATTGAAATGAACCCAGTGAAAGGCCCTTAAAATCAATGGAGATCTAAAAGCTCTTCACTGTGTGAAGGGAGGGCTGCAGGACAGAGCGCCAGATTCTTCTCAGAGCTGCACAGTGAAAGGACAAGAGGCAACACTCTCAAGCTCCAACAAGGGAAAGTACAATTAGACATAAGAAAAAAATTATTTTCAAGGAGGGTTGTTAAGCACCAATGTAAGAGGATGTCCAAGGATGAGGCGACAACCCTGTCATCCCAGGCACCTGGAACCTGACGAGTCCCTGAACAACTTGACCCAACTTCACAGTTTGCTCTGCTTTGAGCAGATGAACTCCAGGGGCTCCTTCCAATCTAAACTACTGAATAAATGTACTAAGGAAAACCCTACTTTCAAGACAGGGATTCTCACTGAAGCTAAGTGACAGGCGCTAGACGTGCAATTTCCTTTTAAAGATAAGAGGATCAAATTTTCATGTAAACTGTTAAGGCCTTCAAATTAAATGAAAGGCACTGAAGTAATATTTGTGAGTGCAACTTTAAAGACCCACGCAGAAAAATATGGGTTTGTGCACCTGAGAACAAAATATGTGAAGAGCTTGTGTTATTCTAAAGTAACATGTGTAATACAATAAAGCCAGCTACATAAATTCTGAATGAAATTATACGATTAAATTCAAATGAAATACACTAACATTATTTCTTAAGAAAGAAGTGGCATACTAAAGAGGCGCACTACAGAAGACTTTGACATTAATAGACCATAATGCTATCTCTGAAATGAAACGGTGTGGAACTAAAGAAACATGATGGATTTTGCAAGGCTACGCAAGGGTTGTGTTGCACAACTGCTCTCTACTCCGATCTCAGCAAGAGTGATGCAACCTGGTTATACAGACAGAGAACAATGCAGCCCAAGATTATTTAGGGGAAGGACCTGAAATCTATTAATTATTTGACAGGTGGAACCTCAGTTTGCATAGGAATGCACTGATTATTAGTGAGTTACACAGAAGTTACGTGCCACTGCCAAAACATACTCAGTGTGTAATACTTAAACATGATGTTCCTTTAGATTGTTTTAATCTAGTTTTTCATTTGCAGATTCTATGTGGAGTTTAAAATCTCCTCCTCTCTTCACTCATAATTACATTATAGTTACATTGCCGTGTTTATAATCATTTTTATAAACAAAAAGTTATATTAATCAAAGATAGTATAACTGCAATCAAGGTCTAAAATTTCTCTGTGGAGCAGAGTGTGGTGATCACAAGCAAAAACGCACATGTAATCAATACAGAACACTCTATCCTTCATTCCCAAATCAACCCCAAAGCATAATTCCAAATAAATTTTGCATAAAGCAAGATTAAATAGTAGATAGTAGAAATAGAAATAGTTCTGCAATAGTAGAGCAATAGGTAAAATGCTGCAATTAGCTTTAAACTATCTTAAGTATTACTTCCAGTGAAAAAAATTGATAGACACAGCAGTGACTGGAAGCGGCTACAGCTAGAAACAGGTCTTTCCTTTTCCTTTCCTTTCCCATCCCTTTCCTTTTTCCCTTTCCTTTTTCCTTTTCCTTTCCTTTCCCCCCCAAAAGCAGCCCAGTAGTTCATATTTTGCTACTTAAATCCTATGAATAACCTTTTCTATTTAAGGCCAAAACATTGTAATCCAAAAGCATTATTACATTGATTTGGTTTTTGACTGATACTCCTTCCCACTGTAACACTAGTCATCTCTAACATCATCTGTCAAACACCACTACTGGAGGCCTGGAATTTGTTTGCATCATGTATCTGGCATTTAAATGCATGCAAAATTTTCATAGCCTCCACGCCTACTGCTGCTGTATTTTTCAAAAAAGCTATTTAACTCAAGTCCTGAAAGAGTCAAATGCTCTACAGATGTTAATGGCCTGAGACCAGCAAATGCCTTCTTAGTTTAAAGTCAGATTCAATACACTGCTTTTACACAATAAGATTTTCGCTTCTTGTCCCCCTCCACAATGTCTTGAAAATGTCAGTTCCTTTTTCAAACTAAATGCGAAGTTACTTAATCTTCTGTTAATCAAGGTTTGTTAAATTGTTTACTGTATTTCCAATGTTTACAGCAATTACTTTGCAAGCTAAAAGCTATGTATGGCATATTGTTGTTCCTAATGTATGCACGCAGTATTCAGAATTTTTTTTGCCTGTCACTTTTAGCTGTTTATCAGCTCTGAGAAGAATTCAACACCACATCAATGCTCAAACTTTAATCATCATTATTTCAGCAGTGAATGATGGAATTTACACACTAGCAGCCATAAATCACGTCTTCAACTTCGATTTCATATCAACATTCTTAATTCCCCTGAAGTTCAGCCTCATCTGAAATGCATCTCCTTAATGACAGTCCTGAGGGCTATTTTAACCGATCAGTCCATCTGGGTGGGCCGGGAGTTACAGGGGAGATAAGAGAATCAGTTAAAATCAGGAGTCCGTTCATGCGCCAACAGTTGCAGAGTTTTGAACTAATCCATGCTCCTCAGTCTATACACCACAGTAACAGGAGACGCAAACAGCAACAGCATAACCTGTGCTTCTCCCACAAGCAGGGCAAAAGGGAAGACAAGGCAAAGGACTCTTTGTGCTCGCTTGTAACAGAAACCACAACCTCTGCTCCTGCCAACTCTAGCTGAGAGAGGAAAGGAAAGACACGAAAGAAAACCTTACAAAAGCAATCACAGAAATAAGAGATGATAACTTTGAGACTACCACTCCAATTCTTCTGCAGAAGACTACTGTGGTAAATGTTTATAATGTCCAGCTTTAAAAAAAACCCACTAAAATAACAAATTCATTTAAAGAAACTGGACAAAAGCTACACTGTGCACTTCTGAGAAGAACTAAATGAATTGCGTAACCCAGAGGAAGAGAAGGGGTGAGGGTTAAAGTATTTTCGTGACCTTCCAGTTCTTGATTGTTCCAGAAGACAAGGCAGATTATGGTTCAATTGTGACAGCTCAGGACGCCTGCATAAATTCAGCCCATAAGCAGCAGCACTGGACAGAACATCTGCAGTCATTGAGACCACATATTCAGCCTTTACTAGTCCCCAGGCTACCCAAACACACTCTGCTTGGTCGCATTTTTGACTGCATTCTTGGGAGGCGAGGGAAGCATGTGTGGAAAGTCTTGTGCTGTCTTTCTGACTTTCCTGGCGAAAGGAACTCCCTCTTAGCTGCAATTTGGTTTCTTCTGTTTTTTTTCTAGCTAATTCATGCCTTCTATCTAGCATTCTGTAATCAGTAGAAATGAATGTGCTGCTCAGTATTTTTACTACAACTAGGCAATAAACTTACAGGAGGATTCTCCAAACCTTTTATGGTGGTTATCAGCACCAGAAGCAATGCTACCACAGCTATGATAGCAGCAAGTTCTCACTGGGGGACATGTCCTGTTTGGAGAGTCATGGTCTAGAATATTACTCACAATTGTCATCATCAAAGGGAAAGTTAGCTCTCAAAGGAAACTGCTAACCTTGCAGTCTTCTACTATCGAATTTAGCCTATTTGACCTATCAAGCCTCCAGACATGCAGTCAGCTCTATTGAGATTCCATTTAAATCCTGAACATTGATAAGAAAGGTCTTTACCTGTCGCTGAAAGGAGGACATTAGAAAAGATAACAGAAAACCACGCATACCGCACAGAAGTAGAACAACAAGAAATTGCATTCATAACATGGATTTCCCCGTACAGAAAAGACAGCAGCAACCCACTTATTGGGGGGTAGGTAAATGGTAGGGGTAGGTAACACAGACACATCACTGTCCCAATCCAAGAGTCTTAGATCAGTAAATAAATCCTTTCCTTTCTATTTGGAAGAAAAGTGGAATTCCTCTATGCTCATGGCTCTGCTCACACCAACCTCAGCTAAACCTCACTTCCAAATATATTCAGGTTCTGGACTGGGGAAAAAAACTAGACGGGTAAACTAGGAGGGATATACATCATAACCTACTTTACTATGAGTTCTTTCCAGCAGTGTCACAAAAGTCTTCTCCCTTACAATGAACTTAGTTCAATTGCAAAGAATTGCCAGCACCATGGAGCCTTACTAGAGAGAGTATTCAGGAAGATACATAAAGATGTTATCATCTAAACCTTGTTTCTATATGTAGACCATCCAGAAGGAGCAGCTCAGTTCCACAGAATTGTAATTGGACATTGTACAATTTGTCATCCATAGATCTTGGGTGGGTGGGAGGAGAGAAACCAACCAACCTCACAACAGTTGTCCTCCAAATTTCAAGTGAAGTAATCACATTATTTGGTGATTTTGGGGAAGATGGATAAGGGGGGTAATTCAGATAAGAAGTAATAATCCTTTTCTTGTGAGTAAATCATGCGTGGAAGGGCTTAGTTTCTGTTTTCATTAACTCAGCTAATGCAGGAACACGATATAACTTAAAAGCTGCCGATCCAGACTATAGCATAGTAACACACAACCTTCCACCTGCACTGCCAAACAACATGGCTCTGTGAGTATCGGAATCCACTTTTAGACAGTCTCTAGTTTATATAAACCATATTCATTGTCCAGGATGAAAAAAATAGTGAGGAGAAAATGCAACACCTTCCCCATCCCCCAGCTACAAATCCCTTCTTCTGTAACTGCTTCACTAAGAAGTCCATTACCTGAGTGCTGATAGATCTGGTTCCATCTGTTGCCTCTACCGTCAAGTTGTAATTTGATTTCTGTTCTGCATCCAGAGGTCTAGCGACAATGATAGTTCCAGTGCCCTTGTCCACATCAAATCGACTGTCATAGTTGCCACCTTGTTCAGGAAATTGGGAGAAGGAGGAGTTCATAAAACACACGACTCTTGCATTGTTTTCATGTATGATCATGTTCTGTCTTCAGATGTTTAATGAAGGTGAAACTATATACACATATATACACACGTATTTTAAACCCTTTTTTTTTCTGGTTATGTGATATGCTGCTACTTACAGATATTTAAAACATTTTTGGACAAAGCTGATTTGTCTGGCTTTTGGAAAGTTAGCAAGTAGATTCTCAGCACAATTCTCAATTTTTTTTTTTTTTTAAACAAGAATTTAAAGATTCCAAATAACAGGAAACTGAGAATTACCAGGTGAACTGTGACAGTATATTGTGCAGTCAGGCTAATTAGTGAAAAACACACTTTGTAACAAAATAAATGAAAATCGCAGATCAGACATACAGTCAAATTTGTGTCTTTTGGATCAGAGTATAAATTACTATACTCATATATCACTACAGATAAGGTTGAAAAAGCTACAGTAACTCCAAAGGATTCTCATCTGAATCCTGAGTGTCTAAAGAACTCACTAACTCCTACTGAAATAAGGAGGACTCAGATGAGAGCTAAATGTTTAAATACCATGGCCAAGCTCCTTTTCTGAAGCAAATTATGTTAACTTCCCTTATAAAACTTTCAAATTACCCATTGAAATATAGTTAAATAAATAACTGTGTAGATCAATAGCTACATTTAGTTGTTTAAGCATTTAATTGATCATCATCATGCCACCCCAAGCAGACTGTCATGAGAATACAATGTCCATTAAGTCCAAATATTGTTAGCAATGATAAATACTGCCATTTAATTACAATTGCTTTAGGGCTCTCAATAAACTGCCTAAAATAGAGGAATCAATTTTTATTTTGGTCTAGCCAGTGCTAGATACGGCAAGCAAAGTTCTTCTAATAATGCGCATGTGTTTTTCTAATAATATTGTACAAGGATGGCATTCAGATATCATCTGAGTGCCTTTCGTTTTTTTTAAAGAGTTTTTACATGCTATGTATTATAAATCACTGCATACCCTTTATGGAAAGCCAAGGCTAGAAGTGAGAGGATGAAGTTCCAAGGCTTGCAAATTTATACTTAATCCAAGAAAAAACAATAAACACAGAAATGGGCCCCCATTCACATGTAAAAAGGATTTCACCTTTAGAAGGTTTCACTGCATGACAGACATATCAGTTTTAGGAAAGATGGGCTGGATTCTGCTTCACTGGACTTAAGATATTTGATAATGACAAATATAATGTAACCTTTCTAGTTTCATTAAAAGCCAACTCCTCTCACAGGCCCAGCAGCAGTTTCTGAATCACATTAATGGATATAAACTAGACAGCACGAAAGGCAGCAGCTTTTTTTTTTTTTAAAACAGGTGTACATGAAAGTTTTTTAACGGGCTTTGTCTAAGATGTCGGCTTCAGAAAGTGAGTCTCTAACTTTTCTTTTATAGCCGGCATGCGAGCCCATTTTCTCAGATGGCTCACATGTTTCAACGAAGTCATCTCCATTTTAAGTGAAGAGCAGGGTGAACGGGTGTGAACCTGTTCATTCAGTTTCACTGATACAAGGACAAGCTCTCTAAGCAGCTTTTTTTCTTCCTTACTGAGGAAATCACAAAAGCTTTGCCTGACTTTTGTAGTGGTGATATCTGGTAATCCGCTGAAGCAGAACTCAACCCAAACTTCTGTATCTGGTATGCTGAAAGTGTAACAGCAACAGTTTTGGTCAAAGCCAAAACTGCATGCTCTGAATTGATGCTTGTATAAATGTAATGATGACAAAACAAAACAAAAACGAACCTGTCACAAATGCAACTGTGAGCACTTTGATTTCCGAAGGGTTAATAAAATAAATATTTTATAAATGTACGCTTTCATTTCAGATCTCATAATCTGGTAATAAATTATGTGATCTCAGCAGATACCTTCTGCTGTACAGTTCAGGTCACAAGCCATCTGAAAGATGTAAAATACTTCACTAGCAAGCTTGTCTCCTGGCTCAGCCAAAAAGAAAGAAAGCATGGAAAGCAAGCACAGAACACAAAGGAAAGCTGTCAATCAAATTAATTCATGCTATTAGAAACAGTAAAAGAGGGCAGTAAAGTGACCATCTGAAGAGTAGCTGGTAACTTCACAACACGATCACATATCAAACTTTCCAAAACACTTTTACTAAGAGAACAGTCAAACTTATTTATTTTATAATGTATGGACCAGTTCTGCTCTTTCCCCTTGGAGTTTTCTGTATATAACTTTCTAGAAATAGCAGGAAAAGATTATCTACTTTCTGCATTAAGCATACAATAAAAATTATGTAAATGTCCCAACTGTGCTGCATGCTTAGCAGGAGCAAATGAAAATACTACTGTCATCAGAATTCCATTCAGACGCACACTCTGCTCAGAGTGCACAGCAGTTAAAGCAAACTATAAAGAACAATAGAAAAGTACATCCCCAATTGAATTAACAAATTTTGCTAATTAAAAAGCCATTGCTGTACTCTGCAGAAACTCTGGAGACCTCCAAGCCCTATTCTATCTACTCTCTTTCATCTCCATGAACCACTCACCTTTTTCTGACAATATCCCTTTCTAAACTTCTCCTTCAATGGGCTCTTTTGGTCTACAGATGTTTCTGTTCGTCATTGACTGGATGACCCTGTTTGAACTGGAGCACATGGAACCTTTTCCTCTCTCCTGCTCACGTAAGTTATTTTTACATTTTACACTTTCTACTCCCATGTCTATGTGTGTGTATGTTTAGGAGAAGAGTAAAAGAGCAGCCTCAGTTCCAAAATACCACTAATGCAGACAGCTTTGCATGAGGATGCATAGGGGCATCTTGAACTCTTTATTCCCTCTACACAGTTGTACAGATCTCTAATCCCTTGGCTTGCCTAAATGCAAACACTTTTTATTCAACTGTGATCTATTTGGACAGGTACTCACTCTTTTCTTCAGAATACATTAGAAAGAAACATTAAAAAAAAAAAATCCATGTAAATATTTGACACATTAGCAATGATTATCAATATCATCACAGGTTGTTCAGGCGTGAAGCATGCAGTTAGGGAAGAGCTGTGTCTGTTCTCATGTGCTTGAAAGTTTCCTAAGAACAGCATCAATATTCGGCATTTATATGTGCCTGCTATACGTATCAGTGTCACAAACTTAATTTTTAACTGTTGCTGTTCTCAGCATCCTTTAGGAAATACCCACCAGCAAAAAAGACCTTAAAAATAATTAAATTCTAAAGAAATAAATCAAAAAATGCTCTCCCCAACAACTTAACACCATAATTATGGCTAAAATTTTCAGTAGTAACCCAGGTGAACAAGATCATTCTCTCTCTTATGTGTGGTAGAAAAATCTCAATCTATCTGATAGGGCTATCTTAAGATGCCAAACAGTTCCATACAAGACACCTCTCCTGTAACAAGACTGTGCTATTCACCTTGGCTCTGAAGCACGCAATACATGACAGAACTTGTTCTTAGTACCAGCTATACAGTGAACACTCTGTGTATTCCTGGTGCTCACAAGTCTAGTGAGTATGTCCAAAGTTGAAAAATACTCTTCATTTTGTCACTGCAGCATCAACATATTGTCATATTACTGATTAGAATTCCTCTTTCAATGACAGAGGCTAAGGTACCCTATAGCAGTAAGAATACATACAGGAAGAAGTTTGCTGGGGTTAGGAACATTGCAAGCTTTTCTTTTAGCACTGAATCAAGGCAGAGCAAACTGAGAAGCAGCCCAGAGGACAAGAAATGTGAACAGTATAATCTCTCTGTAGGTGTACTATTCCGATTTGCAGAAAACTTGCATTTTATTTCTTTCCCTATCCTATGGTCTATGAGATTGATTTGATATAGTTTTAATTTCACCGACACAGTTTTCATAAGTCATTTCCAAAACTGCAACACAGCAGATAATTTGCAATGCAATTTTAATCTCTGATATACAGTGGCACTGATAAAAATTTTAATGTCATTTTGATTTACAACGAAATAAGGGAAAAAACCACGCATCTATAGCTAAAGAATGCCAAAACCTTGCATTATTTAGAAGAGCTATTAAGAAACCAATCTGTAATGAGCCCTCCAGTATCTCAGACTCCATGCATTTGTTTCTAATTATAAAAGCCCTAAAGGCATCCTTACCCGTTATGTCAAACCAAAGTGGTGTTCCAAGAGGTTCAACAGCTATTACGCCAATCATGTGAGCAACAGGGTCACTTTCCATCACCGTAAAAGAAAAAAATGCTTCCTCAAAATAAATGGGCTCTGTGGGTGGGACGGGCTTTGGAATCCATTCTATGTGAAGCCGGGTAGTTGATGATTTTTGTGGACGACCATTATCTACAGCTTTAATCTGTGAAACAGACACATTTTTAAGGCTACAGGATCACATAAATCATTATGTCACATAAATGGAAAAGTCGTAATAAGCTCCAAGCATGTTTGCTTGTGTGAGATATATCCAAAAAGGTTAAGTGTCCCTCAAAGTGCCACTTGCCCTTTATTATCTGGGCAGCAAATGGAGAAAAAGCATGCAGCACATGAGAGCAGCACAAACTGTTACCATAAATTCACTTTTATTTTGCTTTCTTCCCGAAGGAGAGTCAAACTGATTGCTTGTGTTCCTTCATTGTGTTCTTTATCTATCAAATTCTGGAAAACAACAGTAGCTTCTCGATTCACTTTCTCAATACTAACATCTGAAATAATCCTTTAAAAAAACCAAAACAAACCAACAAAACAATACTTCTTGATTTGTTGAACATTTCTTCCCTCAGATACTGCAGTCACTCATCCGCCACCTACTGAATAAGAAGTGATGAGAATACAGATAAAAGAACACGTATTTATGATATACAAGATTTTGACTCACTGAAAGGATATCATAGTCCCTTGCTGCGGAAAATTTCTTCGATGAAACCACTCCAGTTTTTGGTTCAATAAAAAATTTGCCGTGTTCATCACCATCTTCAATGCTGTAAGAGATCTCAGCATTGGGGCCTTCATCTTTATCTGCGGCAATAACTCGATAGATCGGCTCTCTCCGGGCAGTTCTCTCTCGTTCTGGTTTACCACGCTCTGGAAGCTGGATTTTGTAGAACTTCTGCAAGAACTGAGGCTTATTGTCATTCTCATCTAAAACCTTCACAATCACCCATGTAATTGTTGATTTTGCAGGAATACCGTTGTCTGTTACTGTTACCTGTGTTTATTGAAAAGGATATGGTTAGTGCTCAATTCAACCACAATCTTTCCAACAATGCTCGCTTTAAATCAGATTTTCATACAACTGCCTACTACATCTGTGAAGTAATTCTCTAATTTCAGTTACTTCAAGACCACTGGGCAAAGCTATTTGGTTGCTATTTAGAAAAGGCACTACAAATTTATGCAGCTACCATGTTCACATTTTGATGCTTGATGTACGACATGTAAGAGTCAACAGATATATAGTAAACCTATTTCACTTTTTTTCAGCACTGTAACTGAAATATTAATTTAAGTATAGGAACAGCACATGAGTACCTCTGCTATACAGTACATAATATATATTATTCACTGTAATAATAACTTAATATACTTTCAGCCTAGTGTTTCCTTGCAACTTCTCAATTTAATAATTTGATTTTACACCTGAAAAGATGCAAGTCATAAGAATACAGATTTTCAGAATTTGACAGCCCTAGGCAGTAAAAACCCTCTATATTTTAATATATAAAATCACTAACTTGTTTGAAAGAAGCTTAACAAATTGCCTTTTAAGGAAGACATGCAACAATCTATTTCCATGGACTAAACGAAACAGGAAATTAAGCCAAGTCTGCTCTTCCAGCAATAGTCAAAATTTCTACTAAAAAGCCAGGAAATTAGTATGAAGTCTTCTACAATATTAATTCTAGGACTGACCTGATGTTATTGGCATGGGTAGTGAACAAAAATACAATAAAATTAAGAGTTGTGTTAATTTGAAGTCAGAAGACAAAGGAAAAAAATCCTTATCTACTGGAAAGGATCAATCTGATGTAAAAACTTAGTTCATTTATAGGAATCTTATCTTATTACTTTACCTCTTACCTATTTCATCTCTTATTGGTTAATAAGGGGTTAAACATGAGCATATGTAAATTGCTTTAGCATCTACTTCACAGAAGAAAAAGACAGGGAGTTTATGTTCCTGCTTCTTGCAAGAGCTCAGTTAGTAGACGAGTTACAGAATCCGGCCCATCATTTTCTGGCTGCAGCCTGCCATCCACATAAAAGCTAATGGGCTCACACACACACCAGGCATTTTCAAGGGAGAGTTTAGCTGTTATTACCTAAAGCACTTAAAACACATATAAATTCTTCACTGATAACAGTATTACCTGACCTTTAGCAGTTTGGCTAAATCTCAGTTTGAGGGCAATGTTTTTTCTTTTTAAAAAAAAGGCATTAAAGACCCAAGTAATAATGATGGGTAAAGACATTTTTCTTTCTTTGTCGATCTTTCATGTTCTTCTCCTTACTTTCTCTTTGCTGTTGAGCTGGTTTTGGTTTTAGCTGTAAAATTTTAATCGTCATGTCTCTCATTTAAAGAACAATTTAAAGAACAATTTTACAACCCAGTGCACCACTCCTCCTCAGCATTTCTATAGTCTCCCCTTCCTCATTTTCTTTTTTTCTTCTTTAGAATCTTCTTCCTTGACTTTACGTTCCTTAATATTGCATAGAATCACACAGGGGTGTCTGAGGGTCACGTATGCTGGCCCTGCTGCTACTAGATTATTCAATCTGAGAAATGCTCATCTAATTCTAGCAGATATTTGTCAAAGCTCTGGAGGAATGCAACAAAAAAATCCTCCAGAAAACCCAACAAAACCACAACTAAAACCCAAAACCAAATCAAACACCTAACGTTTCTAACAACAAGTGCTATGGGAAATGTGTTACATAATTGCAGTTTTGTTTTGGTTTTGTGTTTGTGAGGAAGATGCAAGCCTTTGCTGGGAGGAAGCTCTGTGTAGAAGTCAGTCACTACAGTAGCACTGGGAAAACATTACAGGGAAGATCAGTGCTACCCCCCCTAGCCTACACAAAACCCTCTCTTATCCACTGGTATAGGATATGCCCGTTCCAACAAGCCCACCCCAATTTGGGGAGAACAAGTGTTTTTCTTCAGGAATGTGGTGGTAAATTCCTTTCACAAGTTCTTAGGATGCCCTGGGAAATCTGCCTATGGAAAAACACAAGGATACAAGGATAACATCGATATTAAATAATGGAAAAGATACTAATGGAAGACTGGAATTGAGGCACCGATGAAACAAAGAAATTTACACTGACATAAATGAGGACAAGACTCAAATCTACATGAGGAGATATTCTCTTTTTTTTTTTTCCCTTTCTCATCTATTCTAGGAAAAAGAATACAGAAATAAAAATGAAACATGGTATAACTTGCAAGCGTGAAGGAAATGAAAAAGCATGAGCAAAGTGATTAACCACAACAAAATACATGAAACGCAACATGAAATGCAAATATTCATGCTCATCTCTAACAGATGGTAGGATTTCCACATATACAAATATTTGTTCCTTGTAATGGAACACCACTGCATATCTTTCAGTTCGCAAAAAAAAAAAACCCAAACCAAAACACATCCAAAAAGAGGAAATTCCAGGAGGTATGGAATAACTTCTCTGTCTGTTAACATGAAATTATCACTGCCCTTAGCCAAATAGAAAAAATGGCAAATCTGAGGAAAATCCAGTTGGATTGGAGTGCAACATCCATTTTGAAGGCATTACTGACATAATAAACAGAATACTAAGATGTGAGAGAATAACATGAAGCTAATGTAAAATAATTGCATTTAGAAAAGTGCAAATTTACACTCAGACAATAGTTACAAGTTGGGAATAAAAGAATGGGGCATATTAATTACTATTATGTAAGCAGGAGTGCAATCAAGGATCAAATTTAACAGCAAACAAGGAATAAACCCACCAACCCATCTGGTCAACATTTCAATGCTCAATTAATTAGCCAGATGCTCAGCACTTGGCTCATAATATTGCCCACCATTCTGTGCATTTCTGGGTTTCTTTCCAACCGATTTTCAAAGGTGTCAACATAAAACTAACAAATGGGAAAACTGCTACTGTGGGCTGTGCTGTCTGTCATTCTCGTTCTGTAGTTAAGAGTTCTTCCATTGAATACTTTGCAGACTTTTATCTCAAACTTTAACAATCAGCTGGGATTCAAAATGAAAGAAGAATGAAGAATTATAAACTATACCAGCAGGCAATAACCAATATTACAAACTAAAGAGCAATCAGCTTAATCTGTCTTTGAAGAGAATGCTGATACCAGGAGGATTTCTGTACCAATGGGTGATACCATAACCGTAAAAAAACCTCAAACAAACCCTAGAGTTGTGTACATGTTATCTTGTAATAACTTAGGTAAAATTAGCAGGGATGACTGCTAGCAGACAACTGTCCATAACATTACACTGGTAGTGTGATGTCTGTGACAAGTTGTGGCCCAGAACGAGTAGCACGCTCCCACACATTGCCTAGCTGCAGCCCGAGAATTCGCAGTTCAGGCACCGTTCTCAACAGGCAACTTGGAGACGGTCACCCTGTCCCAGGGTTAAGGTATAAGCAACCAAAGCCATACTGTGCCAGGTGGCTTCAGGGTCAGAGAATGAGCCACAGCTCATTTTATTTACTGTACAAATCTAATACAAAAACCATCACAATATGCATAGGAGTAAAAGTAATGAGATACCAATATTACAACCAGTATACAAAGCAGCGGTCAAGAAATAACTGACATGAAGTACATCGGGAAACTGGTACAAGCAGATTTACGGAGGTAATTTTAAAAGAGAATAATATAGCGACTTTACAATTTACAGAAATAATGTATCTAGTACTGAGCCAGATTTACCAATTAACTAATTTTGCTATTACTACTACCAGAAACACACTGCAGAGGAAATTCCACCCTATTGTTACTTTTGTGCGAAGAGTTCTTTCCGAAGCTGATGCAGAAATGAAAATAATGATAAAAATTTGGCCCAACAGCTGTATTAACCCAGCTTGTAATGCACCAAAAAGTCAGAGCAGGGCCAGGAAGACTGTACTTACACTGAAGTTCTGCGCAAGCATAGTTTGTTCTATCCAGGAATACCATCCACCTCCAACTCTATGCAGTCCTTGCATTCCTATTAGAAAACCCCTCTACAGATTTCACAAGTTTTGAGTAAATCCAGACTTGCTTCTCTAGCTGTAATGCTAGTTTTGCCAACTCACATGGCAATCCTTTTTCTGTCATCCAGGAGGACAGGCACAATACAGGTTCCAGACAAAACTTAGTATGTAAGTATCACTGTGAATATTAAGTCTTCCTTGCAGGTGAAGTACAGTCCTGGCATACTGCATAACAACACTGTGAAACTAGAAGACTCCCAGCTGTCTACATGTTTTTCTTTCATGTTGTTTGACAGAGAATGACAATAGCTATTAAATAAATTCCAGATGATTAAATGTAGCTAAATGAAAGAATTACATCATGAATTTTGTGCTCTTGGACTCCGAATCTATGATACATATTTTGCAAGTTATCTAAAATCATAAACATGTTATGCAGAAAAAAGGTCTACTAACTTTCAACCTGTTTGTATTCTCAATGTTAAAAAAAGATTCTGGATTTCTTTTTCAGAGGTCTATATCCAGCAAAAGGCAGGCTGACTTAGCTATGCCAATAATCATACAGGAAAAAAAAAATAGCACTTCTCCTTTTAACAATCATGCCTTTGTACTGTGTGAAAGAAGATCTTGCTTTACAGTCATAAAATTTCTATCCATATCTTTACTCTTTTTTTAAGAAAAAAGTCCCAACACATTGTTTTTATAAGACAGGGAGTTTTGTGCATTGCAATATAATGTACATAGAAGAAAATTACTTCTGAAATCCAGTTCTCTAAATTCTTCATGTAGTAATCACGTATGGTAAACTTAACTCTCCGTAAAAGAGCAATGAGCTTACAGTCACTGTTTTTCAGAGAAGGAAAGAAATTATTTACCTCTAGTATGTGCTCTCCCTGCTGCTCTCGATCTAGTTTTCTAGATGTGGTTGTAATAAGACCTGTAAACATAAAAGAATAATTCATCATATCCTTCAAGAAAATAATGTGAATGAAGGTTAGGTTACACTAGTTGTTACTGATCTACCCGATCTCAATTTCTTCTTAGGTGGTCTCTTCTATTTTTGCAGAACTTCTGCTTTCATTAAGGGAAGGGGTAAGCGGTTTCCAGTCCTTACGAAAATGTGAAAATATTCTTTGCAATCTGAAAGCTAAACTGTTATAGCCCTTAAGATACGCAGTTCAATTTTCCAAACATCTGTCAATGTCATGCTTCTGACAGGAGTAATATACATAAACCTCGCACAAAAAGTCTTGATTTCAGAGGGTGTTCATATGCCTTATTCAAAGGGTGCTTGCTTACATACAGTATTTGAATAATTACTAATCTCTTCGGGAGAAACATCTGTTTGTATTTTTAGTGGTAACAACAGAAAAAGGATGACCTGACGAGAGGAAACTAGAGCAATTTTTGTGTTGGCTCAATCTGGCAATGACAAGAAGTCAAACAGTTGCTGCTGACAATGGCAGAGAATGAGGACAAGTTTTTGATGCATGATGTTAAGATTTTGTTGCAACAGCCTGACACACCTTTGATGCAAGATCGGGAAGGCATGATGAGTTCTGCTTTAAATGAAAACGTCACAGAGTAAGAGGTGACAAAAAGACTGAAACCTAAATGCAGAAGGGTCTTATTTGAATTAAATCTCCCTAACAGTAAGTTCGATATTTCAACTACTGAGTTTCGTGAAAAGTAAGCTAAGTCAACTCTCAGTTCTAGCTGAATGGCTTGCCATGGTGTGGACGAACTGTGCCGTGAATGCAGACACAAGAGATAACTCAGTTTCTTTGCTGCATGAAAGCCATTAACCCGTTTGCAGGTACAAGTAGGCCCTCCAAACACCATCGCTGTGTTCACACAGCACTCAGCCTGTGCTAGTAAATCCTGCTAGACTCAACCTGGCTTTTCATGGAGCAACCACCAAGATTTGGATTCGCCCAACTCAAGCCACTAATGGCCAAAGCATCCCATATTCTTTGTAGCAGGAATCCAGCATATGCCAGATACAGAACATGCTACAAGGTCACGAGACCTTCTATCCATCTATCAGACTTTTTATGGTGACAGGAAGGCACTGCCACCTTGAACCTTAATTGTCAAACTGAGAAACAGGGAAGCAATTACCCAATTAAGGACAAAGTAGAGATCAAAACAGGGGCCACACACTCCATGTTCTTTTTCTAACTACAGCATAAGCTTTTAATTAACAAGATTCCTTAGAAGCAAAATTAAAATCCATTTATAAACTTTTCAAGGTTGATCTGCTACAATGAGTAAAGCCTTTCATTTTGTCTCACAGCTGATAAAAAATAGAGCGTGTAAGTAAGAAGAGCAATAAAGATTTCAATTTCACTTACAAGAGGTCAATAGAAACAGAACTGTATACAGTGCATAGCTACTCAATGCCCCTGTCAAAATACAGTCGTAGTCTACGTATACCAAGAAAACAGACATCCTGTATTAAAAAATATGAACAAAACCTATGTAAGGCAATATTACGGCTGTCAAATGTTCAAATAACTGTTCTTCAAAAATAGGTAATGCAAATAATGGCTGTTTCAATTATGGTCAAATCTGCCCTTGTTTTTCCAGCAATTTGGTTTGCCATCGAATCAAATCCATTATATACCTAGTATTCCAGTGTTGTGGGTTTGCGTGGCAAGGTTTTGCTAGCGGGGGGCTAAAGGGGTGGCTTCTGTGAGAAGCTGCTGCAAGCTTCCCCTATATCCAGTGGTCCCAGTGCCACCGGCTCCAAGATGGACCCGCTGCTGGCCAAGGCTGAGCCCATCAGCGACGGTGGTAGTGCCTCTGGGATAACATATTTAAGGAGGAGGAAAACAACCCCACCAAACCACTTTGTATGGGCATTTTGCAGCTGGAGAGAGGAGTGAGAACTCTGCAGACACCAAGGCCAATGCAGAAGGAGGGGAGGAGGTGCTCCGGAGCCGAGATTCGCCTGCAGCCCATGGAGCAGACCATGGTGAGGCAGGTTGTGCCCCTGCAGCCCATGGAGGCCCACAGTGGAGCAGATCCCCACCTGCAGCCCAGGGAGGACATTATCTCAGAGCAGGGGGATGCCCGAAGGAGGCTGTGACCCCATGGGGAGCCCGCGCTGGAGCAGGCTCCTGCCAGGACCTGTGGCCCCGTGGAGAGAGAAGCCCCCACAGGAGCCGGCATGCAGGCAGGGCTTGGGACCCCATGGAAGGGACCCATGCTGGAGCAGACTGTTCCTGAAGGACCACACCTCGTGGGAAGGACTCTACCAGCGAACTTGGTGAAGAACTGTCTGCCGTGGGCGGGACCTCATGCTGGAGCAGGGGCAGAGTGTGAGAAGTCCTCCCCTCCCCCTGAGGAGGAAGGAGCAGCAGAGACAACACGTGATGAACTGACCATAACCCCCATTCCCCATCCCCCTTCACCGCTCAGGGGGAGGAGGTAGAGAAACGGGATTGAAGTTGAGCCCCGGAAGAAGGGAGGGGTGGGAGAATGGTGTTTTAAGATTTAGTTTTATTTCTCATTATCCTACTCTGATTTGATTGATGACAATTTTATTTTTCTCCCCAATTCAGTCTGTTTTGTTCGTGATGGCAATTGTGAGTGATCTCTCCCTGTCCTTGTCTCGACCCTGTCCAGCTGAGGAGGGGGAGTGAGAGAGCGGTTTTGGTGGGCACCTGGCATTTATCCTGGCCAAACCAAAACATGTATTTTGATAGCATTGTTGTAGCTGTTGTGCTCTAGCAAGTTACTGTTGTTGTTTTCTTCTGGGGAGAAGTACATCTCTGTAAATTGTTATCACTAACCTTAGACTCTTGCAAGATTTTTCGCAGGAGTGCAATTATAAATACATACATATTAATGTCATCCATTTTTAGTCATTTCTTATTTTGCTGCATCTCTGACAAGTCAGTGAATTTATTTCACTGAGAGGTAAATTTATTTTCCTGCAACTCAGAAACTCTTTGTAAATCCCAATACAATACCTTCTCTAAATAATAGACATTATCTTTAAAACAATGTTAAGTTTTGTTGTTGTTGTTTAATTTCTAAGGCAAATATTGAAAAGATTTTGCCATGGATTTTATATACTTACCTAGATGATACACACAGGCAAAGATACTGACTACTAGTTTTTTCTCAAGAAACTCAATGAACTTAACTGTTTCCCAATAAACAGTAGTTCTTTACAACTTGCTATGAGTCTGCCTAGGCTAAGACTGTAAATACGTACTTAAAAGCCCTCATCTCCATCATGTGTTTAATACTAGTACTTCACACTTAAATAATAATCTTCTACATTTAGATCTCCATTTAATTTTTATAGCAGTAGCAGCACTATTTTCACAAGTAACTAACACAGAAACAAGAAAAATGAGGAAATACTTATTTTCCATAAAGTATATAGAAGCGTTAAAGCACTGTACTGGAACAGTGAGGCAGAGAATCAACCCTCAGATTTATTGCTAACTGTCTAGATCGCCTTAAAAAGTCATAGCACATACTTGTTTGCAAGTCTTCTAAAAAAGAGCAGCATAAATATCATATGTACCTAATTACAGTGTTTTAGTATCTACTGATGAAACTGGATGCAATTATTATGACCTCAAAAATCAACATGCTCTTTTACAAGTTTCTTGCAACTTTTAACAAGTCCCTTCATTTGCATATCTCAGTACACTAATGTGTGAAATGTGAATAGGGACAATTTCATTAAGATAGAAGATATTCTGAGAGAAGATTAGATGTGTTTCACAGTAAAGTATTAGGTACTGGGGCACTGAAAGTGCCACGTAACTCCCAACCAATGAAAGCATTTTTCCTGGCATTCAACTTAGCAAAAACTCATCAAGCCTAAGCGTATGTACAGAGGAATGAAGTGTTGCCTGGGTGGGTATTCTGGCATTCTCTTCGAGGGGCAGCAATTTCAACTGAGTTCCTGCTTCCTCTAGTCTATTCACATCCAGTTTGTGCTCGAGCATCAGTCAGCCAGAAAAGAGAGTGCACTTCCTTTTTCTTCCATGGTAGACCTTTATATTACCCTGAAATTCATTACCCTCTCCTCCTAAGGCTTTGGAGGTGGCAAGATTTATCAGGTACTGGATAAGTGAATACAGTATGTAGCATAGTAGTATTTCATTCGGTATTCTCCCTGAAGATGCCTGATAAACATCAAGGGCCCTCCAACCCCTATGTTCACAAAACATACATTCACAGTCCACAAAACATCTATTAGCTCGGAATTATTTCTTTGATTCTGTACCTTGTTTACTGCTGATGTACATAGGCTAATGTATCCTTCTATCTTGCTGAAAATAGACTACTACTGCTAGATGAAAAAAGTAGTAGGTTGGAAATAAAAGCAAAATTCACAAGTGATCCTTCACAGTCCCCCCCAAAAATAAATAATTAACATTTATAAGGCTTAGAACAAACCCAAATTAGTATTACAGTAAACAGGAAGGAAAATTATTATCTATTTTTTCAGCTTAAACTGTATGCTTACAGTATCTTCGCATGTGCAAATTGTTATCTCTAAACTTATATAGTTACATTTTTAAAATGCTTTATGGAATTTGTTTCAACAATTCGGTACTGTCCACACAAACTTGTATATTTACACTGACTGCTCATTCCAGCTTCCAAGTGTGTTAGAAGAAAGAGCACTGAATAAATAAGATGGAACAAAAATTCTGCCAGTGGCTTACACAGACATGGTCTAGATGAATGTTGCATCATGAAAAAGACAGCCGTCTATAGAAGATCATTGAAAATACTATGAGTAGCTACAGATAAGAAACTACTATACATCCTGTTAATTTTATATACAACAAAGAAACACATGGGATTTTTGTTTGTTTCTAAAATGCTATATGCTGTCCTTCTCTCCCTTGTTTGTTCTTTCTCCACAACACAATAGAAACAGAAGAAACAAACTGACTGTTACCTGTCTTAAACATTAGAAAACGGTTAATTTTCTCATTCCATTTTTAAATTGAAAGTATTATTGAAAAATTTGTTTTTCCAAGAGAATGCTGAAAAAATGGTCTAAAATTTAGGTTAAAAAATCTTGTCAAACCTGTCATTTCTTTCAATACTGTAGTTTCAAACGAATTTTGAGCCGGCAGCATATAGTACTGCTGCTACCGAAAGAAGTTGTCTCTGCTTGGAACAGGGTGCCTCCTTCTCACTCCTTCCTTTCACGTCAAGACAACAAAGTATGAGGACCACAGGAAAAATACTTACATTGCTTTTTAAGTGAATTAGTCAAGAAAATCAACACAGAGTTGTGAAGCAGGCAGTTATTTTTCCTCTGAAACACCCCCTCCCCTAGTTGTTGTTTTTTTTCCTGAGGTCTAATGCTATGGATAGCCCCACTTCCAAGGAGATGTGAAATTGTTGCACAATGTAAAAACAATTAAGAATTTTAAATTATTAAGAAATGCATGTTCATCATTCTGCTTCAGAACATTGAACCTATATAATAAAATTATGTCAGATTTCTAATCACAAATTTGAAAAGAACTTACAAAGTAGTAAAGATTGTAGTGATATTATTGTATAATCCTATGAAAACTGTAGTAGTAAAAAAAGACTCCTCAAAATCTGGTACCTGCTTCCAGGAATGGCTAATAATGGATGCTACAAAGATGAGGGAAAATGTGTGCGCAACTCCTTGTCTAATCCCGTTTACGTAAGGACATTGCTCTGTGTCTTCTGGAGTGAAAGCTGAGACCTCATAGTATTTGATTGGGCAGAACGGTATCTTAGTGGGTTGCAATTCATATTTTCTTTTTACAGGGAACTGCTACTGCATGTGTTCATTTCTGGGGAGGTTGTTATCATACAGAGAAAATCAGAGAATACAGGATTTGTGAACATGTGAACCTTTTGTTTTCCTGCTTTCCCCAACTGGAAAAGGAGACAGTCTCAGTGTCCCTCTGTTTCCTTCTACTCACGTTTTGGTTTATTCCACTTTTCTTCAAAACATAATGTTTAAGCAATGAGAACAAGTAAGCAGATGAGAGACAGATGCTACTATAAAGTATTAATTCACTAAAGCTAGATAATGATAATAATGCGTAAGTAATACCTGAAAAACTGAAATCGGGAGGTAACTAAGAAGCATGGATAGAGTGTGGAAATTTCTTGGGTGAAAAAGACAATATTCTATTCAGAATTTCTTAAAGTTTTAGCACTTTACCTGTTCGAACACATACTAGGGACACTAGTCAGGACAAAAATTAACCACCAGGGCAGAGAAAAATAAAAGAAACAGAAAGCAATACCATTTAAAATAAAGGAGTATTTGTCAGTTCTGTTTCATTTAGAAAGCTTTGATTTTGATTGCACTTCAACTGCAAAACATTAACTCCACTAAATATATAAAACCAAATAGAGTACACTCTGATTTGATCTTCATTTACCTTAAATCATATTTTATATATATACATCTATGAGTCCACCAACTACAATATAGAATCATAGAACAGAATCTTAGAATAGTTTGGGTTGGAAGGCACCTTTAAAGGTCATCTAGTCCAATTCCCCCTGCAATGAGGAGGGACTTCTACCAGTAGAC
>Ga0181612_132831_pt1 | contig 32541 bp, 35 predicted proteins | sample HoacroProtozoa21_FD_119630 | JGI IMG/M metagenome (GOLD analysis project Ga0181612, IMG submission 119630) | Hoatzin crop microbial communities from Cojedes, Venezuel. Combined Assembly of Gp0051906, Gp0051904, Gp0051908 | reverse complement strand
CTCCTCGCCGCCGACCGCCGCAACCACTATGGACTGGAAACAGTGTCGAGAGACGAGAGTTGAGAGACGAGAATTGAGTTACGAGAGACGAGAGTTGAGAGTTGAGCTGAAGCGCGTTCCGCGCTAAATATTCAGCGGCGAAGCCGCTAGAACTCAACTCTCAACTCTCATCTCTCAACTCTCCATTTGGCATGGTTGTTGCGAGGGATGGGGGTGATGAATAAAGTGGTGAAAGGACATAACGATGACGAGGTGGTGATGGGGATTCCCATCATTACGCCGCCGCCGTTGCCTGCGGTGGATGCTGATGCGCAGGAGAACGTTGCGGGCGATGAGCCGTCGCGGTGGGAGCGCATCATGATGACTGTGCTGAAGATGCCGGGAGTGCGGGTGGACCGCAAGCAGTTTTTGCAGAAAGCGCTCACGGGGCGTGCTGCTCCCATGACGGTTGCGCAGGCCATCGAGACCTCGCCCACTGCAGTGCTTCCCATGAAAGTCATCGACCAGGTGGCGCGACGCCACATCAGCCGACACACGCTCAAGGCGACGGCTGTGAGTACCGTCACGGGCATTCCGGGCGGCTGGGCGCTGGCGGCCACCATCCCTGCCGATGTGCTACAATATTACTATCATGTGCTGGTGATTTCACAGAAGTTGGCCTACCTCTATGGGTTCCCCGACTTGTGCGACACGCAGCATCGCTTCACCGAGCAGGGACGCCAACTGCTGACCATCTTTGGCGGCGTGATGATTGGGGCCACGATGGCCAATGCGGCACTGAAGGAGGCGTGCGAACGGCTGTCGGTGCAAGCGCTACGAAAATTGCCGGAATTGCATCTGACTCAGACGATTATGAAGTCGATAGGCATGAGCATCACGCGCGAACGCGCCATGCGAGGCGTCACCCGTGCCGTTCCCCTCGTGGGCGGCATTGTCTCGGGCACAATGACCTACTTCTCGTTCCGCCCCGCTGCACGCCGCTTGCAACGAACGTTGAAGAAATACATGAAATAACTGTTAAAGCCACGTTAATAACCACGAATTTCGGGATGGATAGAGGAAATGGGGCGTAAATTTACTGGAACATCCTGCGCGATGGCTACATCTTGTACCACTTCCTTCCTGTGAATTAGGTTTTAGGCGTTAGGCTTTAGGCGTTAGTACTATAAGACGACAGACTCCGCAGGCTTGATTAGGTCTGCGGAGTCTGCGTTAGTCTGCGCGAATTCACGCTACAATAGTTTGGTGAAAAGCGGAGGGATAGGGGTTTCAAAGGTCAAGGGCTCGCCGGTGACGGGGTGGTAGAAGGCGAGTTTGAAGGCGTGGAGGCAGAGGCGATTGCCTTGCTTCTCCTGGCCGCCGTACTTGCCATCGCCAGCGACGGGGTGGCCGATGTCGCGCATGTGGACGCGGATTTGGTTCTTGCGGCCGGTCTCGAGTTGGAGTTCGACGAGAGCACGGCGCTGGCCTTGCTCGAGCAGGCGCCAGTGGGTGACCGCCCACTTGCCCCCATTGTCGGTGGGGCTGCTCTCGACCTTGAAATTGCGGTCGTTGTCCTTGAGGTAGCTGCTCACGGTGCCGCTGTCTTGCTCCATGGTGCCCTCGACGACGGCGACGTAGCGGCGGTCGAACACACGCTCGTGCCAGCCGTCTTGCATCTGTTGCTGGATGGCGGTGTCCTTGGCATACATCATCAGGCCCGAGGTGCGGCAGTCGAGGCGGTGCACCACGTGGGCGGTGCAGCGCTGGCGGCTCTCGGCAAAGTAGCGGTCGAGCAGCGTTTTCATGTTTAGGCTGCCTGCGCCAACGGGCATCGACAGCACACCGGGCGCCTTGTCGACCACGACAATCCACTGGTCCTCGTAGGCGATGCGATAGTGCGGGCTGGTGGTGGCGCTGGTGCGCGGTGAGCGCGAAATGGTCACCACGTTGCCAGGCACGAGCTCGTAGTCGACGTGCGTGCGGACCACGCCATCGACCATGGCGCCACCGTGCGTAAGGATGGATTTTGCCTTGTTACGGCTGATGCCGTCGAGGCAACGCATCACAAACTCGAGCAACCGAGCGGGCTCGGTCACAGTGAAGGTCGATGACTTGTCGGGCGTGCGGGGCACGCGGTGATTGTGCGGTCGGTGAGCCATTGCGATGCGTTAATCAAAGATGTGCCGCAGGCGGCTGAAGATGCGATTCTTGGTGGCCTCGTTGGGCTTCATCGACTCGCTCGATTGCATGGCTTCGATGGCCTTGCGGTCGGCAGCCGAGGGATTCTCGGGAACATAGACCATGACGTTGACGAGCAGGTCGCCCATGCCATATTGCTGGAGACGCGGCAGGCCCTTGCCACGCAGGCGGAGCACCGAGCCGGGTTGCGTGCCAGGCTTGATGGTGACACGCGCCTTGGCATCGACGGTGGGGACGTCGACTTTGCCACCGAGGACGGCGGTCGGGAAGTCGAGCATCAGGTTGTAAATCAGGTCGTCGCCATCGCGTTGCAGCTTGGGGTCACGCACTTCCTCGACAACCACGAGCAGGTCGCCAGGAACGCCCCCGCTGGGAGCCTCGTTACCCTTTCCAGCAAGGCGCAGGGTCATGCCGTCGGCCACGCCAGCTGGGATGTTGACCGAAACGATGTCTTCTTTCTTGATTAAGCCGTTATTGCAGTTGGGACATTTTTCCTTGATAATCTTTCCGCTACCGTGGCAGGTGTGGCAGACCGATTGCGACTGCATCACGCCAAACATGGTGCGACGCTGGGTGATTTCGACGCCGCGGCCACCACAGGTAGGACAGGTTTCGAGCGCAGTGCCGTTTTTGGCGCCTGTGCCGTGGCAATGCGGGCAAGCCACTTGGCGCGGAATCTTCAGTTTCTTCTCAACGCCGTGGGCAACGTCGGCGAGTGTGACCTTTACGCGGACGCGCAGGTCGCTACCACGTTGTGTGGCGCGAGCCGATTGCGAACCCGTGTCGAAACCGCTGAAGCCGCCGAAGCCGCCACCGAAGCCGAAGCCACTAAAGATGTCGCCAAACTGCCGCAGGATATCCTCCATCGACATGCCGCCGGCATCGCCCATGCCACCCATTTGGTCGCCAGCGAAGCCGAACTGGTCGTAGCGAGCACGCTTGTCGGGGTCGCTGAGGACGCTATAGGCCTCGGCAGCCTCCTTGAACTTCTCCTCGGCCTCCTTTTTCTCGGCGTCACTTTTGCCTTGCTGGCGGTCGGGGTGATACTGGATTGCCAGCTTGCGGTAGGCCTTCTTCAGTTCATCGGCGTTGGCATTTTTGTCAACGCCCAGCACTTCATAGTAATCTCTCTTGTTAGCCATAATCGATTGAAATTTACAGCGTTAAAAACAAATTACTGGCCCACAACGACCTTGGCGTGTCGCAACACCTTGTCGTTGAGCATATATCCCTTCACGGTGGTATCGATTACCTTGCCCTTGAGTTCGGGCGAGGGAGCGGGGAACATGGTCACAGCCTCGTGGAGCTCGGTGTCGAAGTCCTTGCCCGTGGAATCGATGGGGGTGACGTGGTTCTGCTCGAGGTACTTCATGAACTTGTTGTGGATGAGCTCGACGCCCTCGCGCAAGCTGTCGACATCGGTGGCATCGTTCATTGCTGCCAATGCGCGCTCCATGTCGTCGATGACGGGCAGCAAGTCGGCCATAGCTCGCTCGCCGCCGTTCTTGATTAAGTCGGCTTTCTCGCGCAGCGTGCGCTTGCGGTAGTTGTCGAAATCGGCCATCAGCAACAAGTAATCGTTGTTTTTCTTCTCGAGGGCAGCCTCGAGTTCAGCGATTTTGGCTTGCGGGTCGTCGGCGGCAGCCTCTTCCTCGTTTTCTGGCTGAGGTTGCGTTTCGTCTTGCAAGTCATCGGGTTTGTTCAGGTTTTCGGGTTCCTGAACTGGTTGTTCAATATTTTTATTTTTTTTGCTCATAGTCTTTTTAAATTTTTTCATCATTTTCATCGCTGAATGAGTGCAACAATCACGCCATAAGCGGTTTTAATTGAGGTTAGCGGTCATGGGGACCACAAAAGTGTCACAGCCGTCAAAGTTGTCACGCAAGCGGTCTGCCACAATGTCACTATCGAAGATGCCAAACAGCGCCGACCCCGAGCCCGACATGGCAGCATAGCGAGCGCCACCGTCGATGAGTTGCTGCTTGATAGCAGCCAGCTGGGGATGCTGTGCAAAAATGGAGCGCTCGAAGTCGTTTTTCACCGCCCCACCCCACTGTTCAAGCCGACGGGCGACGGCCTCGGCAAGCGACTGGGTAGAGGGCGCGGGCGTAACGCCAGCGTAAGCCTCGCGCGTGGGGATGAGCACGGGTGGCTTCACCACGAGGGCGACCATAGTGCTCAGGTCCATCGTCACGGGCGTGAACACGTCGCCGATGCCCGTGGCCAGCATGGGCCGGTTGTAGACAAAAAACGGGCAATCGGCACCAATGGTGGCAGCCATCTGCGCCAGCGTGGCATCGTCGAGGCGCAAGTCGTACATCTTGTTGAGCATGAGCAACGTGTGCGTGGCATCGCTGCTGCCTCCGCCCAAACCAGCGCCATCGGGGATGTGCTTGTAGAGGTGCAGGTGAATGGCTGGCACGCCATGCTGCGCTTGCATCAATCGGCAAGCCCGCATCACCAGATTTTTCTCGACCGGACAATCGACAGGGTTGCCGTAGCAATGCAGCGACGTGGCGCCATCGGGCGAAGGCACAATTTCGAGCACATCGCACAGCGCAATGGGGTGAAACACTGTTTCAATATTGTGGTAACCATCGGGACGCCGCTCAACGATGTTGAGCCCCAGGTTGACCTTAGCGTTAGGAAAAGTAATCATGTGACGTTGCTTAAAAACCGCCACAAAATTAACACTTCTCCCCGTGTCCTGCAACATTCCCACAAAGTTTCGGAACACAGGGAGAAGTGTAATGGGTCGTTATTAGGGATTAGAGGCGGGAGGTGGCGAGGAGGTAGGCGGTGCGAGCGTTGAGGTAGGCGACGGTGGCGTCGGTGTGGGCGTCCTGGGCCTGCTGGAGTTGCGTTTGGGCGTCTAGGAGGTCGCTCATGGTTGAGATGCCGGCTTTGTAGTAGTCGTTGTTGAGGCGCAGGTTTTCTTGCGCTTGCTCGATGGACTTGCGGGCGAGCTCGAGTTGCTTGTAGGCGCTGATGCAGTCGTCGTAGGCGCTTTGCATCTGGAGGGTCATGAGCTGGCGGTTGTCGTCGCGTTCCTGGATGGCGCGTTGCTCGGCGAGTTCCTGTCGCTTGATGCTGCGGTTGCTCCACCAGTCGCTGATGGGGATGCTCACGGTGACCATGCCGGCGAGGTTAACGCGGCCGGCGTTGCTCAGGTTGTGGGCGTAGGCCATGGCGCCGAGCGCAACGCTGGGCAGGAGTTCACCCTTTTTGAGTTTGGTTTGTAACTGCTGTGCTTCGACGTTTTTGTCGAGGAGTTGGCTCTCGATGCGGTTATCGAGTGCAGCAGTGTGGTCGGTGTGATAGGCCTCGGGGGTGGGTAAATCGGCTGGCATGGAGCGGTCGATTTCGATGGTGGTCCCGTTGAGGCCGATGTACTGGGCGAGGAGCAACTGACTCAGAGCGATGCCGTTCTCGAGCTTGATGCGGTTGGCATCGAGTTCGTTTTGCTTGAGTTCGACCTTGAGGACGTCGTTTTTGTAGCCCACGCCGGCGTTAAAGGCGTTGGTGGCATCGCGGTGGATACTGGCGAGTTGTTCGCTGGCAGCATCGATGGTCTTTACCTTCTCGTAGAGCGAGAGGAGTTGGTTGTAATAGATTTGTGTGGTTTGTCGCACTTGGTCCTCGTTTTGCTTGAGCATGAGCTGCTTAACTTGCGTTTGTAGCTTAGCGAGTTTGTTGCCATTGACGATGCGACCGCCGGCAAAGAGGGGTTGCAGGGCGGTGATGTTGGCCATGGCGCCATGCTGCAGGAAGCCCAGGGTGTACTCGGTGGGAATCGACGTGAGGATGCTGGGGTCGATGCCCAGTTGTGAGAGTGTGGGCGAGACTTCTTGCACTTGGGTGCTGAGCGTCTGCTTTTGCTCGTTGGTGAGGCCCACTTTTTCCTGAATCATGTCGTCGACAGCGTGGAAATAGGTTGCCGAGGCTTTGACGGTGGGATAATACAAGGCGCGGGCCTCGCGCTCTTGCTCTTGGGCACCAGCGATGTCGATGGATGCGGTGCGTATTTTGATGTTGTTCTGCAAGGCCAGCGCGATGCATTGGTCCAGGTTATAGACCTGCTGGGCCATGGCGGTGACGGGCGCGAGCAGCAACAGAGCGATGGATATAATAGCTTTCATTATCAGGGATTTTATGCTTGTTGTTTACTGTGTTTCAAGTGAAGTTTGTGGGAGCGTTCTTTCTCGTTTTTGAGGATGCGATGCTTGTCTTTGAGGCGGAAAATGAGCCAGTAGCCGATGGGAATCATGGTGATGATGAAGAGCATCGAGACCATGGTGCCGAAGCACACGACCACGCCCATGGGTCCCCACATGGGGCTGTTGGCAATGACCATGGGGATGACGCCCATGGATGCGGCAGCACTGGTAAGGAAGATGGGGCGCATACGTCGTTTCGCGGCGTGTAGGGCAGCGTGCTTGGCGCTGAGGCGTTGCCCGATGCGCAATACCTCGGCATAGTCGACCATGATGATGCCGTTACGCACGATGATACCCATGAGCGAGATGATGCCCAGGATGGCGGTGAGCGACATGGCTTGCCCCATGGTGAGCAATCCCAATGCAGCACCCAGCAGCGAGAACAGCAGCGACACCATGATGAGCATCGTCGGTCGCAGGTCGCGCAGGTGGAACAGCAGGATGAGCATGATGATGCCAATGGCGATGGCCAGTCCGCTGTAGATTTGCGGTCCCGCGGTGTTGTCCTCAAGTCGCTGGCCGCCCACGCTCATGGTGATGCCTTGTGCTTGCAGTGACTGCTTGAGGGGCTGCAGGTCGGCGATGACGTGGTCGGTGGCGTTATTGAGGTTGGTGCCAGGCTTGACATCGGCATAGACCGAGAGGGTGCGCACACCATTGAAGCGAACGATTTGGCCGTAATGCCAGTCGGGATTCACTTGGGCGACTTGACGTAGGGGGACGCTCACGCCGGGCAGGAAGCCAGTAACGGTGGCGTTCTCGACATCGGTGGCCGTTTGCAACTGTGCGTTGCGGTCTTTCAGGACCACGGGGATGCTGTAGTCGCCTTCCCACAAGGTGGTCAGTGGCAGTCCGTCGCCAAAACGGGTAGCGAGGTTCATGGCGAGCATCGACTTGCTGATGCCTAGGCGGGTGGCTTCGTCGCTATTGAGAACGACGCTCAGACCAGGCTGGGTGCCCTCGAAGGTGGAGCGCACGAGCAGCAAGTTGGGGTCTTGACGCATGATGTGCATGGCGCTATCGATGGCGTAGTGCAACGCCGTGAGGTCGTCGCCAGAGAAGCGAATTTCGATGGGCGACGTAGCGGCGTTGTAGTCGAGTTGCTTGATGCGCACTTGTGCCTCGGGGAAATAGGAGGTGTATTTTGCGGCATATTCCTCGACGAGTTCCTCGGTGGCATGGTTGCTGGCGGTGTTGACGATGAACTGGGCGAAGTTGGTGCCACCAATTTGCGGGGCGTAGCTGGCCTGGAAACGGGGTGAGCCGCTGCCATAGAAGGTGGTGATGTTGACCACGCGATCGTCGTGCGACATCATGCGTTGCAGGCTGTCGGCCACGAGGGCGGTTTCCTCGATGGCGGTTCCTGTGGGCAGGTAGATTTCGACGGCGAACTGGTTACGCTCGGCACGCGGCATGAGTTGCTGCGGCACTTGGGAGAACAGCAAGGCGCCACCGGCGATACCCAGCACACCCAGCGTGAGCACGATAAATGGGTGGGCAAAGCAGGCGGTAATCAAGCGGTCGTAGGCTCCCTGGACGATGTCGAGGAAGGTGCGGCGTTTCTTCTTGCCCTCGGCTGGCGCAGTGTTCAAGCCCTTCTTGATGAAGGCAAATTGCATCCATGGCACGACGAGCACAGCGACGAGCAGCGACACACCCAGCACGATGGTTATGCCCAGCGGGAACCACACGATGAAGTCCTTGAAGGTGCCCTTGAGCGTGAAGAGCAAGGGGAAGAAGGTCACCGAGATGGCAAGGGTGGCGCTGAATATTGAGGAGAAGAACTCCTGGGCGGCTGCCGAGGCGGCGTGCCAGCGACTCATGCCTTCACCGATTTTCTCGAGGTAACAGTCGATGATGACGATGCTGTTGTCGACAATCATGCCCAGCGAGACGATGAGTGCAGCCAGCGTCACCGTGTTGAGCTCGATTCCGGTGGCATAGAAGATGCCCAGTGAGATGAAGATGGTGATAGGGATGGTGCACGCTGCCACGCTCGCCACACGCATGGGGAGCAGCAGCATGATGACCACAATCACGGCCAAGATGGCGATGAGCAACTCCTTGAGGAACTCGACGACCGAGGAGTTGACCACATGGCTTTGGTCGGTGATGGCATAGATGGTCACATCGTCGGGCAGGGTTTTGCTGAACTCGGTGAGCTTGGCTTTCACCTTGTTACCAAACTCGACGATGTTGTTTCCCTCGGCCATCTCGATGGAGAGGACGATGCACTTGCGGCCGTTGTTCTTGACGTAGGAGCTGGGTTGCGGGTACTCGCGGACGATGGTGGCAATGTCGCCCAGTCGCACGACGTTGCCCATGGGGTCGCTGTAGACGATTTGCTGGCTCACTTCCCACTCAGTGCTCAAGGTCGATTGCAGGTGCAAGGGCTTGACGGTGGACTGGTCATCGACGCTGCCGCTGATGATGGTCATGCCCTGCCCGCTGAGGGCCGAGAGCAGGGTTGCACTGTTGATGCCGTAGTCCGAGAGGCGGTCGCGGTCGATGTAGATGCCGATTTGCTCTTGCTGCTCGCCGGTGACGCGCAAGTTGCCGAGTTCGGGAATTGTGCGCAATTGCTCTTGCAGCGTGGTCATGTAGTTGTGCAACTCGCGGTAGGTCTTTTGGTCGCTCTCGAGGGTGATGAGCATGGCCGACGAGTCGCCGAAGTCGTCGTTAGCGATGAGGGCGAGGACGCCCGAGGGCAGCGACGACTTGAATTGCTGCAGGCGCAGTTTGAATTTGCTCCAGAATTCATCCTTGTTGTCGACGTCGTCGTTGAGTTCGACAAAGATGTAGCAGATGCCGTCGCGCGAACGCGAGTAGGTCTTTTCTTTCTTGATTTCCTTGAAGCTCCACAGGAAGGTCTCGAGGGGCTTGGTGATCTGTGCCTCGACCTCCTCGACCGAAGCGCCGGGATAGACGCCGGCCACGACGCCCTGGCGCACGGTGAACGATGGGAACTCGTTCTTGGGCATCACCACGAGGGAATAGATGCCAAAAGCAATGAGCACCACGAGCAGCAAGAACATGATGCTCTTGTAGTGCATCGTGGCCTCGATGATATTTCGTTTAGATTTAGCCATGACAGTGCATCAATTTTCTTTAACAACCATGCCTTCGCTCACCTTGTCCTGTCCGTTAACGATGAGATGGTCACCCTGCCCCAGCCCACTGGCGATGAGGGTGCCGTTGCTGGTGATGGCGCCTGGGGTGACGAGGCGTCGCGTGGCTTTTCCGCCCACGACGAGCCACACAAAGCGGGCATTGCCGTCGGTGAGCACAGCCTCTTGGGGCACGATGATGCCGCGGCTACCCTGGGCGTTGGTGGCTTGCACGCTGCACACCATGCCAGGCAGCAGGGCTTGGCCGGGATTGGCGAGGGTGAGCGTGACATCGTAGGTGTGGCTCAGGGCGTTGGCTTGCATGCCTTTTTTGGTGACGCGTCCACGGAAATGGCGGTCACCCAGGGCCGAGACCGTGAAGTCCATCGTCTGCCCCACCTTAATGGCGCTAATTTCCTTTTCGGGGACGGGAACATTGATTTCGATATTGCTGATTTTCACGAGTTTGAAGCACATCACGCCGGGGACAACGTTGTTACCCACATCGACGTTGCGCTCCGAGATGTATCCAGCAAAGGGGGCGCGCAGCACGCAGTCGCCCAGGTTCTTTTTGGCCATCTGTTCGGCCGTGCGGGCTTCAGAAAGGGCCGTTTGCGCCTCGACGTACTTGATTTCGGGGAGGCTACCTTTTTTATAGAGTTCGTCCATGCGCTTGAAGGCATCTTGAGCCTGAGCAAGCGCGGTGCGAGAGATGTTGTAGGCGTTGGTGAGTTGGGTGGCATCGAGGGTGGCAAGAGTTTGTCCCTTGGCGACTTGCTGTCCCACTTGGACATGGACGGTTTTGACGGTGCCCATGGTTGAAAAGCTCAGCGACGAGCCGTAACTTTCCTGGACGGTGCCCACGTAGTTGTGAGCGGCTTGTTCTTGTCCCATTTGCACCTCGATGGTTTTTACTCCCACGGGAGCCACAGCCGACGACTGCTTTTCTTGCTGACAAGCGGTGGTGAGAAGCATCGTGGCAGTAAGCAATAGTGTTGTGAATAGATGTCCTTTTTTCATTTGTCTAAACCTTAGAATTTTCTATGTGTCAAATTTTGGGTGCAAAATTAGAGGGGTAAAAAATACTGGTCAATTACGATTTTGGCGTTTGATTGTCCTATTTGGTCTTTTTTCGCCAAAATAGAGGGATTTTATTATACGTTTTGGTCTATTTTGTTTAATTTTGTCGTTAGAAAAAAGCGATGAATATGACGACCGATTATCTGAAATTACCATTTGTATGTTACAAGGTGAATATCGAGAATGCTGGCAAATTTTTGTCGGCTGGCAACAAGGTGGTACCGTTTGAGGGCGCGCTGGCGTTTGCACTATGCACGGGTGGCACGCTCGAGGTGACCAAGCAAGGCCTTCACTACACATTAAATAAACGGGACACGATGATTGTGCAACCCATGGAGACGGCGATTGTCGAGAACATATCGTCCGACTTTACTTGTCTGGCAGTGGTGGCGGGCTACGACTTTTTCATCGAGGTGATGGATGGCGTGCTCGACATTCCCACACAGATTCGACTAGGACAGCACCCGTTTGTGCGGCTCACCGAGGCGCAGTACGAGATGATTGTGCCGCTCATGCTGACGCTGCTCGAGCGCATCGAGGCCGAAAATCGCAGCGGTCTCACGGTCGACCAGCATAACTTGCTGCGGCGATTGATTATCTCGATGGCCGAATCGGTGGCTTACGAGATATTGCGCATCGAAATCGAGAACTTGGATAGTTCCATCGAGGAGCAGCAAATCACGCAGAAGGACCACGTTGTGCATCAGTATATTTTGATGGTCTATCAGCAATTTGCCGAGCATCGCGATGTGGCTTACTATGCCGAGCAGTTGCACCTGTCGCCACACTACTTGTCGACGCTGGTGAAGGAGCGCACCGACATCAATGCGTCGGTGTGGATTCGTGAGCGCGTCCTCGGCGAGGCGAAGCGGTTGCTCGACAACACGCTGCTGTCGGTCAAGGAGATTGCTGCGCGGCTCAACTTTCCAAATCAATCGTTTTTTGGGCGATATTTCAAGCAATATGTGGGGGTCTCGCCGGCGCAGTACAAGCGCGGTAATAAACTCAATAACAAGAAAAAAAGTTGAGATTTTAGTGAATTTTAGGGGCGGTCATTTGAAAAAAAAGCAGTAACTTTGCGGCCACCTGCCCCAAAAAGCAGGGATAGAACTAATTTTCACGAAATTAACAACCAAACCAATAAAGCTAATGAAGTCATTTTTACTCAGGAACTTGCTGGTTGCAGCAATGGCAGTGGCAGCAACGACTGCCCTGCAGGCGGCCATCCCCGCGGGCTACTACAACTCGCTCAACGGGAAGAGTGGTCAAGCACTCAAGGATGCCATCCATGAACTCACCGCAAAGCACACGGTACTCAGCTACAGCGCATTGTGGAACTATTTTCCCACGACCGACTGCTATCCCGACAACACGGAGCGCGTGTGGGACATGTATAGCGACAACAATTACTATTTCAACGGCACCCGCTCGGTGAGCGGCATGAACAAGGAGCACTCGTTCCCCAAGAGTTGGTGGGGCGGCAGCACTACGGTTAATTCTTACACCGACCTGCATCACCTCTACCCCAGCGACGCAACGGCAAACTCGCGCAAGAGTGCGTGGCCTCTGGGCGTGGTGAGCAGCACCAGCTGGACCAACGGCGTGAGCAAGATTGGCTCGCCCTCGACGGGTCAAGGTGGCGGTGCCAGCACCGTGTTTGAGCCCGACGACCGCTACAAGGGTGACTTCGCGCGTACCTATTTCTATATGGCCTGCTGCTATCAGGACCTGACGTGGAACAAGAACTACATGGTGACCAATAGCGACTGGAAGACGCTCACGCAGTGGTCGATTAACCTGCTGGTGCAGTGGGCACGCGCCGACGCTGTGAGCGACAAGGAGAAGGACCGCAACGATGCCGTCTATAAATTCCAATACAACCGCAACCCGTTTATCGACTTCCCCAGCCTGTTTGAGTACATCTGGGGCTCGAAACAGGGTGAGGCCTTCAACATCGATGCCGCTGGCGACCCCGATGACCCCGTCACGCCCAGCACGGGTGATCCCACGCTCATCACGCCCGTTCAGGATACCGAGATTAACTTTGGCGAAATCGCTCTGGGTCAATCGGTTACCAAGACGGTTTACATCAAGGGCGAAAACATCAAGTCGAACATCAACCTGCAGCTCTATCGCTGGCAGTACACCGAGTTCTCGATTCCTGTGACCTCGGTTGACCCCACGACGGTTAACAGCGAGGAAGGTTATCCGCTGGATATCACCTACACGCCCACGGCAGTTGGTGCCGATTCGGCGAAGTTGCTCATCCTCGATGGCGGCTTGGTGGGCAGCATTGGCATCATCCTCAAGGGTGAATGCCTCGAGGCACCCACGCTGAAGACCATCGTGGCGCTGCCCGCAACCATCGGCGACGATGGCACCAGCTACACCGCTTACTGGGAGCCCACGACCGACGAAATCGACTACTACATCATCAACCGCATCATCTATGCTGCCGACGGTAGCGTGGTACGCACCGAGAGCGTAACCACCGACGATGCCGACGTGACGAGTTATGAGTTTAACGACCTGGCCGACGGTCAGACGCACACCTACACCGTTCAAGCCTACCGCCTGGGTTACACCAGCGAGGAATCGAACGTCATCTACGTGCGCTCGACCAGCCTGAGCGAGGCCCAAGTTGACCGTCCCTTCTACCTGTTGCATTGCGACGGTGGCGTGATTGTCAAGAGCAGCGGCACCCTGGGTGCAGCCCGCATCTTCACCCTCACCGGTGCCCTCGTTAAGGAAATCGATGCCCTCAACAACGACGACTACATCGAGTTGCCCAGCGGCATCTACATCCTCACCACCAGCACCAGCCGCAAGGCCCACAAGATCGTCATCCCATAACCCCCTCACCCTCATCAACATCAAGTGCCGTGGTCCTCAATGGCCCACGGCACTTGTTGTATTTATTTGGGTGAAATTCTTTTATGCTCATAATCGTTTACCTTTTCCCTCGCGGCGGTATCATAGTAAAAACAGATGTCTTATGTCAAATCCACCACAACCAAAATGAAAAAGTATCTATCATTACTTCGCATTTTCATAATTACGCTTCTGCGTGCGATAGCGGACTGTTTGATACTTATATGGATTATGTGTAAAATCCTATTCTGCTATATGGCAATAGGTTTTCTTGTGGGTATTATTAGAGGCGACATCACCTTAATATAGTAGACTAAGAGCAAATCCTCAAAGGGGCGCACATGCACAATCTATGCACTATGGTTGCCAACGTGTGCCACTTCGAGGAGTCAAGCAGGGTGCGGCCCTACCTCAAGGTCCTCTGCTCAATGCGTTCGCTACATTGTTCCAGTTTTCATCTTGTAAAGTTACCTATACTCGTTAAAATTCGCATTGAGAAGAATAGGAATACTTTGAGTTCATCGACGCAACCCGACCCAGCGATAACAATCGTAGCTAGCGAAATTTTGCATGAGTTCAGAGAGGGGCTTATTAAATTTCAAATCTTTTGGTTCATAGCCGCCCGTAGAATAACTGAGTAAAGTATCACCTTTATTATACTTCCATGTTCTGACTCCTCCAGCATCGTACCCAACTCCATCACTCTGCGCGACGCCTTCGTAAAGTGTTGCATGTTGCGGATGTCCAGACTCATCTTTGAACACAATAATATCTCCTGGTTCAATAAGCATGGGGTCGATTTTGCGATACCCAAACCATGCTGGGTTCTTTGTGAAATCCACGTTAGATGCTACTTGATAGGATGACGAATCGGTATTATAACAACTCGTTGCAGTGTTGATACAGGTTTGAGGAGGGTGATTTAATGCTTCTGAAATTCTTACCTTAAATTTCGCCATCTTTTTTTCTAATTCAGCCATATCCTGTGTGTTTGAGAAATCGGACAACGGCTTATCATAGGCATGCAAGTTTGTTAATGCTTGTTGTCGAGCCAAGATTTGATCAAACGCTGTGGGATAGTGGTCAGGGAAAGGAATTTCTGAAAACAAACGCATGGGTGTTATTAAATTTCCATGTTGGTCAATAGGTAATTTTGACGCATCTTGTAAAGCGTCATCAATACTATATGCTCTGTAATTATCGTCACGTCCTTCAACGCCATAATTAACATTCGGGTCGCCATACTCTTTCAAGTAGTAGAAGTAATCTGTCAATTCATTTCGAGTGGTAAAAGTCTTATTATAAATGTATTTGTCATTTGGTAATACGACACTACCACCATCTTCAAAATTATGACAGACAGTTCCTGAAGAAAAGGCAAAATCAATAGGATCTATGTCGATTTTCAGATCTTCTGACTTTGACTGATTTTGAAACACATAAGATAAATCATCTGACGGGCAAAAATAAGTGTCCCTCAGACCGACCAAAGTATTGTACTTTGGATAAGAAATTAAAATATTATTCTTTTTCATTTTATATTATTTTAAAAGAATTAAACAATAATACATAAATGTATTTTTTACTCGCGAAATTAGCATGCATAATTTGATGTTTTTCCCATCTAACTATTTTTGTTAGATTTTGTCACTTGGTGAGTTAGATATGACAGGTTGGTGAAAATTATTTTTGCACTTTGATAAAAATACGTGCGATTTTTGTGCTCAAATTGATTTACCTTTTCCACTTTGTGGTATAAATAGTAAAACGCTTGTCATAAAACATATTAACACAACAATGCAATCTTTACACCTTTATTGCGCTTTTCTTATGCTGAGCACTATAGCGGTGTTCCCAAGTATAATAAGACCAACGACTATTATACTCTCAAGGTTGATACCTAGGCTTTTATATTTCCACATAAATTCGCTGCAAATATATACTTAATTTTCTATATATGGTTCTCCTGCCCCCCCTTTTTTTTATTAACAAGAAGATTTTAATCAGAATTGGCAATGAAGAGGTTTTTATTGATTGTTTTAGGGATAATATTGACGCCGATTATAATAATAGGTGGCTACATCATTGTAATCCTATTTGTCTTGGGCAATTATTATAAGGACGAATGGGAGGACCCGTATATAGGATGTAAGCCGAGCTGTGTTGCTGATATTGATGTGAGCGATGTTGCTAAGCGGGCGAGCTATCCTACTAATTCGTTTGCCTATTATCTGCAGCATTTACCTATAGAAGATTATCATTTACTGGACACCTATCGGTGGGATGGAGAGTTAGCAAAAGAATGCAGGACTGTATTTTCAACGAAGTATGCTAGTGTCGACATGGATTTAGACACGATTGATGACGAGAGGAGCCTTGAGATGATTTTCAGATTGAGGGCCGAGTACTTGTGGAAAGCGCAGCGGTTTCATAAAATCAGTTTTGTCACTGGTGAAGGACAGGTGATGGATTTTAATGAATGGTTGCAGGGGGAGAAACCTACCTATCAACGGTTGCGGCAGTTCCTCCATGAGCTCTATCGATCGGTCAATGTCGAGATGTTTCAACGGAACTTGGAGCACGTCACAACGGGTAGCATCGAGGTTGGTGACATTTACATGATTCCCGAGGACACGGTTGCGTGCATTGTGGTCGACAAGGTGTATATGGGACTGTTGCCCACGCCCTATTTCACGATGGGCGCTGGCGGCAAAACTGAAACGATGAAGTTTGTCTTACAGGAGCCACACATCGAGTATAGCATTTGCCGAGAATACAACATGAAAATTTGGCCCGCGGTCTCGTTTCCCTACAGCACGCCATGGCATTCGCTGTTTGACGATGGCACATTCTTCCTTTACACGGGGTTTTATAAGTGGAAAGACCGGTGGAGGTTTAGGAATTGAGGCGCGTTACGGGTTAAAAATGGTTAAAAATGAGGTTTTAGGGGCAAAAGGGGTGAAATTCAGGGATATTGGGATTAAAAAAATTGGTGGGGAAAATAAAAAGTTGTACTTTTGCGCCGCCGATTATCTATCCAACGAGATTAAACCCTGGCGGCATGGTAGCCATTTGGCCTTGGTTGCTGTGTAAAAAGGGTTAAATAGTTAATTATTAATCAGTAATTTAAAAAGTGGATACTTTATCTTACAAAACCATTTCGGCAAACGCCGAGACCGTCAACAAAGAGTGGGTAGTGGTAGACGCTACCGACCAGGTGTTGGGACGCTTGTGCTCGAAGGTTGCGAAAATCTTACGCGGCAAGTACAAGCCCAACTACACTCCGCACGTGGATTGCGGAGATAACGTGATTATCATCAACGCCGAGAAGTGCGTGCTCACTGGCAAGAAGTGGACCGACCGTCAGTATGTCCGTTACACGGGCTATCCTGGTGGCCAGCGTTTTACGACTCCTCAAGAGATGCTTGCGAAGTCTTACAAGCGCGACATGAAGGCTGGAATGCACCCGCTGTACCTGCATGTGATCAAAGGCATGCTGCCTAAGAATCGTCTGGGCGCTCAGTTGCTCAAGAACGTGCACATCTACAATGGCTCGGAGCATCCTCACGAGGCTCAGCAGCCGAAAGTAATTGACATCAACAAACTCAAATAAGAATAGCAGATGGAAAAGATCAATGCAGTAGGTCGCCGCAAAGCAGCTGTAGCTCGCGTATACATGAGCGAAGGCAAGGGCGAGATCACGATTAATAAGCGTCCGTTGAAAGAGTACTTCCCCTCGTCAATCCTGCAATTCATCGTTAAGCAACCGCTGACGACGCTCGAGGCAGTCGAGAAGTATGACATTCAAATCAACCTGATCGGTGGTGGTTACAAGGGACAAGCCGAGGCCGCACGTCTGGCCATCGCTCGTGCACTTGTAAAGATTAACCCCGAGGACAAGGCAACGTTGCGTCACGAGGGCTTTGTCACCCGCGATCCTCGCGTGGTAGAGCGCAAGAAGCCGGGTCAACCCAAGGCACGCAAGCGGTTCCAGTTCAGCAAGCGTTAATTTGCCCAACGTGGGCAGCACTGCCCCACCCTGCACGCGACACATTATTATATATATGTATATCGCGTCGGGGCGTGAGCGAGGCTGCCACAGTAGCAACGAGGGCGCATTGCTCCAACAAGAAACACGAGTTTAGTATCTAAATCGCATAGACTCACACTGAAGAACTGCGGTGGCTACTATGCGGTTGCTTTAAGTAGAATGTAAACATCAACAAAAAAAATTATGCAAATTCCAAATTTCGACCAACTTCTGGAGGCTAATTGCCACTTTGGTCACCTCAAACGCAAATGGAACCCCGCAATGGCTCCTTACATTTTCATGGAGCGCAATGGTATCCACATCATCGACTTATACAAGACCCAGGCCAAGCTTGAAGAGGCTGCAAAGGCACTGAAGGGCATCGCCCTGAGCGGACAGCGCGTGCTGTTTGTTGCAACCAAGAAGCAAGCAAAACAAGCCGTTGCCGAGCGTGCAGCGTCGGTGGGTATGCCGTTTGTGATTGAGCGCTGGCCCGGTGGCATGTTGACCAACTTTGCCACGATTCGCAAGGCTGTGAAGAAGATGGCCACAATCGATAAGATGGAGAAGGACGGCACGTTCGACAACATGTCGAAGCGCGAGCGTCTGCAGATTACTCGTCAGCGTGCTAAGCTCGAGAAGAACTTGGGTAGCATCGCCGACCTGAGCCGTCTGCCGTCGGCCCTGTTTGTCGTTGACGTGCTCAAGGAGCACATTGCCGTTGCCGAGGCTAACCGCCTGGGTATCCCCGTGTTTGGTATCGTCGACACCAATAGCGACCCCAACAGCGTGGACTACGCAATTCCCGCCAACGATGACGCCAGCAAGTCGATTGATCTGATTCTGGCAACTGTATGCGAGGCTATCAACGAAGGTCTGGAGGAGCGCAAGATTAAGAACATCGACACTCCCGAGAGCGAGGGTAGCGATGAAGAGACCGCCGAGGCACCCAAGGCTGGCCGCCGTCAGCGCATCCGTCGTGCTCGCACCGACGAGGCTGCCCCCGAGGCAAAGGCCGAGGAGCCCAAGGCTGAAGAGCCCGCTGCTCCCGTTGCCGAAGAGCCCAAGGCTGAGGAGCCCGCTGCTCCCGCTGCCGAAGAGCCCAAGGCCGAGTAAGCCGAGCGCACACTACAGCTAATAACTCACGATGCTAGAGCCGCGGCTGGCTTGTCTACCAGGCTGGCCGCGACGATAGCAGGAGAAAACGAGAACGAGAACCAATTTATTCAATAACATCCTAAACCGAAAGGAAACAAAAACATTATGGCAGTTACCATTAATGATATCAAGAAGCTGCGCGACATGACTGGCGCAGGCTTGAGCGACTGCAAGAAGGCGCTGATTGAGGCCGAAAACGACATGACCAAGGCTATCGAGTTGATTCGCAAGCGTGGTCAGGCAATCGCCGCAAAGCGCGAGGACCGCAATGCAGCTCAAGGTATCTCGATTGGCAAGACCACTGGCGAGTTCGCAGCAATCTTTGCATTGAAGTGCGAGACCGACTTTGTTGCCAAGAACGAGAAGTTTGTCACCCTGGCTAAGAACGTGCTCGATGCTGCTGTAGCAGCTCAGTGCAAGACGGCCGACGAGGTTAGCGCCCTGATGCTTGACGGCAAGAGCGTAGCCGAGCAAATCACCGCTCTGAGTGGTATCACTGGCGAGAAGATGGAGATTGGCGCTTACGAGTGCCTGAGTGCTCCCTCGACGGTAGTTTACAACCACTTCAACGGCATGCTCGCCGCTATCGTTGCCTTCAACAAGGCCGACGTGAACCCCGAGGTTGCCAAGGCAGTTGCCATGCAGGTTGCATCGATGAACCCCATCGCTGCCACGCGTGAGCAAATCGCTCCCGAGAAGATCGAGGAGGAGACCCGCATTGCTATCGACAAGACTCGCATGGAGCAAGTAAACAAGGCTGTTGAAGTTGCCCTGAAGAAGGCTGGCTACAACCCCTACTACTGCGCTACCGATGAGCACCTCGATGAGGCTCTGCGCAAGGGTTACATGACCGAGGAGCAAATTGCCGACGCTCGTCGCATTAAGGAAGAGGCCGCTGCTGCAAAGCAGGCTAACATGCCCGAGCAAATGATTCAGAACATCGCACAAGGCCGCATGAAGAAATTCTATGAGGAGAACGTGCTGATGGAGCAAATCTACGAGGCTGGCGAGGACAAGATTACCATCGCCGATTTCCTGGCCAAGACCGACAAGGACTTGAAGGCTATCGATTTCAAGCGCGTCAACCTGAATGTGGACTAATCCACTACCCCACCTAAGTTAGAAAGCAATAAACTTCTTTCTTATATCGAGTCCGCTCGAGCGTGTGAATGCTCGGGCGGACTTTTTTACAGCGTAGAGCGTTGAGTTAAAGCGCGTTCCGTGTGCTTCTGTTGGTTTTCTTGTTTCGTTGTCCATGGTTTTATTGATGTTTAATAATTTTCTAACATGTTTTCTATCTCTGAGAGATGCGATTGCGCAAATGCCATTACGCCCTCTTTGTCAATATTTTCGGTATTATCTATTACGGCCCAGCCAACATTATCATTGTCTACGACAATATAAATTATGGGGTTTCCATTACAAAACACATCAATATCATATTGCGGAATTGTCCCAATATTCGTAGTAATATATTTATAGAAACCTATAAATGAATATGTTAATTCCGCAGGGAGGCTCATCTTAAACACCCAAAAGGTGCCATGTCAATGTCTCATTTTCTTGTCCATATTTTGTAGTGTTTTGAGTTGATTTATTAGTTCATCGGTTATTGATTCACAGTGCCAGTATGCCAGCAGTGCGTCTTGATTCAGGATAATCCACTGGCGGACCATCTCGAATTGCTCTGGTGTAATCTGGAGCTCGGCATCTTCGGATAGCAACTGTGGGTTGTCGCTGATGGAAAGGTACAACACGTGGTCGGGGTCATAGCGCGTTTCAGTATCGTTTTGGAAACCCATTTTGGGTATGCCTTCGCCAGATAGCACGATGACCACAACGGGCAGTCCCGTCGCCCTTTGGGACAGGGATGCCGTGTCAAGAGGGGATTCAAATAACTTATTATTTTCTTCCATTTTGCTCGTTGTTTTAATGTTCGTTTGTATAAAAATCTTCTTTTCTATAGTGAGGGTTTTGTGACCTCACTTCGCAAAGCGTTTTGGCGCCATATTGCAGCAAGAGTTCTCTAATCTGCATACACTTCGGGAATCTCTCTTCATAATGTTTCTTCACTAATTTCATTGTGTTTTCAAGATGCTCTAATGCGGTTTTTCCACATATAGGTTCATTGGGAGACCAACCATGACGCAGTCCCCACTCAATGGCATTGCAATTGAATTGAAAATGTTTATCGTCTTCGATTCCAAAATACATGCAAATATCTGCTATAGCACCAAATGTATTTAAGTTGGGGTTTTCTTCTAAATATTTCAACGTCTTATCCCAATCGCAATCAAATATGTGAAGAGATAAGTGCTTATGGTAGTAAGCCTCGATTTCTTCTCTCGTCGGGTTGCTAACTGTGTAATACTCAACATGGATTATCTCCACTTCTCTATCCTCTAATTCATTATTTAGACCATAAGCTAATGTTGTCGGAGTGTCGGGTATTTCATCTGGAAATCCTACTGGTCTATCCACCGCAGCATAGTACAATAAATCCATCTCATCTTGGGAAAGTTGAGTGTTAGAATTGGTATTTATTCTGTCGATATAATAACACGCAGTGTTATAGCACTTCATGCCGTGTAACTGTCGAACGCAATCTCCAACGGGATTTTGTGATTTTGCCCGAGCTATATAGATATTGTATATCATTGTGTCCCGACTGTTGAAACGATGAAATGCATCCTCGGGAAATGGCACCCCAGAGCATTGAGCACGCAACAGCTTTTCCACGTTTTGTCGAAGCCTGCGGTCAAAACACGTGGGCTCCTTGATGCCGCTGTCATAAACGACATATCCTTTTTTGTCAATCTTAGTATAAAAATCCTCTAAACTTCTTTCCATTTTTTTCTATATTTAGTTCTGGTAATGATATACTTGTTGGCCACCCCTCGGTGGTTTAAAAATTGGAGCAACCATTTGAAAACATTGAGGTTGTTCCTAATTTTACAGAACGTTAATTGAAATTAACTCCACAAATAAATCTCGCTTCCACGTCTCATCATTTCATTCAGATTTTGTGGTATCGGATTAATATAACATTCAAATTGTATATCATTTGTAAAGCGTCTGCCAATTTTCTCAACATCATTTAGATGCGTTTGTTTCCAAACCTCGAAGCCTTTTTGGTTTACGGGATAATTATTCTTATGACAGTAAGACTTATATTTTCCCATAAGCGTTGCATCAATTTCCTTTTCTACGGCAGTTTTATCTTTTAATGAAGTAAAATATTGTTGCTTGGGGTCATTCTTAAAAACGCGATTACTTTCTCTCTTATTAACTTTCTCGCCATACCTGTTAACATATATGGAAGGGATGTTTGGTGCTTTAATCATCACGCTATCTTGGTTATATTTTCCGCACCATTCAATAGCAAGTTGATATAAATTGTCAAAGTCCAAATTTTCACCTTCCCTATTGTAATTAAAGACCAAGAATGACGGCTCGTAATCACCAATCTCTTCACCACTTTTGGAACGATATCCGCCATACGTAGGCAGGAAGGAGTATCCACTTTGCCGTATATCAGAGATTAGCCGTTGTGTATTCCTCGCGTTTGTAGCATCGTCTTCTGCTGAACGAGATGCACAAATGCTGATGTAACCATTACTACCATGCTTGTTAATAATTCTGTCTAAACTGATGCGTTCATCGAGACGAATAGGTCTACACATATTTGAATCTATACCATAATATTTGCGCATAACGTCTTCGTCAATGCTCCTGCAACGTTGCATTTTAGTTCTTAGATATTCACGCAAATCTTCCTTTTCTTGCACTCCATTTAAAGGCCGCTGAGCCTTCTCTTCAAACAAAACATTAATGCGCTTTGTTATAATCTTCTCTAAATTGTTGTTTTTAATACCCATTTTATTTTTTAAATTAATTTAACAATAAATATCTAACAAGACAATAAAATACAGAAAAACACTTATTTCTATAAGTTGTGAGTGACCAACAGGTATATCGTTACCTTCTAAAAAATATCGTTGTTCTTAAAGTTAATGCTTCTTACTTGGTGTTGAACCGTTTACATTAACATGATTCTCATAATCCTCAATAGCGTATAAATAGATCGACATGAAAGTCAAGAACCTATATACTTCGTCTTTTGTTTCCCAATCTATTTCAAGAGGGTTAATACGTCTAATGGTACCATTACCATAAAAATTGACACGATAAAACTTTCCGCTCTTGAATTGATATTCTATACGACCTTGTTTAGGATTTTCATTTGCAATTCTTATCTTTCCATACATAACAAATCTTTCCATATCACTATGTATAATCTCTTCTAATTGAAAGCGTACCGTATATGACATGTGAGATTTCCTGTCTGTCTCAATAAAAATCATATAAAGGCCGTCAAAATTATCAGAAATTGCTTGATTTAATGCAGGTAATCTTAATCTTTGCGCTTTATCCATTTTATTCTTTGCATTTATGTTATTATTCTTATTATCAATAGAGGCATTATAGTTTGCACCTTGTGCCAAAGCAGCACCACGATAACCAATTTCATTCAATGCTTCTTCAGCAATATTAGCTACAAACTTTCTCAATTCGCTTTCTGTGAGTGTAATAGTCTTTTTTGTCATACTTTTCTAATTTGATTAAATTTGGGTAATGATATACTTGTTGGCCACGCAGGTGGTACAAGCAAGATTTACTATCTTGACGATTCACTGGGAGTCCAATGACCTTGCCCTCCGCGTCCTTGCACCCACTCTCCGATGGGCGTTTTATTATTATAATGATAACTCAAAATTTTTTCAAATTTTATCGTTTATCGCCAACGCGCATATCATTACCTTAAATTATCATCACTAATTACATATTGTTGTCAGTGACCAACAAGTTTATCATTACTTCATCTTAGCACGTTCTTGTTGCAGGAGGTGTTGTTCTTGTTGGTCCTCCTTTTGGTAGTCGAGGGGCCAGGAGGTGGTGTCGAAGCCTTGCAGGGTGGCGAGAGCGGTTTCCAGGGCGCGGAATTGTTGTTTTTCGTGCTGGCGCTCGGCTTCGTAATCGCTTGAGTTGAAGTCACCGACGCGGAAGTAGTCGCGCATGATGGGCAACTGCGTTTCGAACCAATTTACAAATGTCTCCATGTCGGCGACTGTGGCTGGAGCGATGTTGGGCTGACCGATTTCGTTGAAGTAGTTAGCCATTTCTTGTTCCAGCGGTTCCTTACCGTTGAGGGGAACACTGTCGTCGACGGTGGCCAGTACCAACTTGATGCTCTTGACGAAGCCGCGATTGAGGAGCCTGGAATAGCAGGGAGTTAAGTCCCTGCCTTCCAGTTGCACTTGCATGGTCAGGCGGAGGTCGGGCAATGGGCTCTGGAGTGCCTGCAAGCGCCGCATGAGTTCACCATTGCGATGCAAGAATTTGCGTGTCAGCGCATGCGACAGCGGGGTACGCTGCCGTGCCGACAGCGTGCTGTCGCTGTTGTCACGAATGTCCTGTTTAACAACTATTTTCTTCATATTATTGTTTCGCTAGTTTTGGCAGAATCATGGGGTGAGTAGAACCTGGTTGGCTCTTGATGTGGCCATTGATGCGCTCAACTTCTTGCATGTCGATGTAAGCGCCCTGTACTGGCGATAGCTGTTCATGGTCAAGTACCAGCATGCTCCCTTTCCTTTCGATGGCCTCGGCGCCAGCCTGGTCTATAATCGCTAGCGAATCGGCCTGCTCTTTTACTTTGAAGGCAATGCGGCCATCGAAATTGGCTTTTATAATACCCGTCAGGATGTTATAATGGGGGCGTTGCGTTGCAATCACCATGTGGATGCCTACGGCACGCGACTTTTGTGCAATGCGAGCGAGCAACATTTCCACCTCGAAGCCATAAACCATGATAAGGTCAGCAATTTCGTTGACAATGAGCACGACGTATGGCATGTAGCTGTGACCTTCAATAGCGCTCAGCTGCTGGTCAGCAATCAAGTCATTATATTCCTGGATGTCGCAGGCCTGGGCTTGCACCAGGAGGTCGAACCTCTGTTCCATCAATTCTGCGAGGGCTCTCAACGTCTTTAGTGCCTCGCCAATGTCACGGATGACGGAATCGTTCTCGCAATCTACAATCGTTGCCAGGTAATGATTCGCAATTTGGGCGTAGCTGCTAAAGTGAATCTTCCCCGTATCAATGAGGACAAGTTTTAGCTCATCGGGACGCTTCTTATAGAGCAAGGAGGTGATGATGGTTTTAAGTCCCGTTTGCACTCCCTCGTCGACAGCCCCTGCAATGAGCAAGTGAGGAGCCTGAGCAAGATCCATGAGATAGACCTCGCCAGTCGGCGCCTTGCCTAATGCCAGTGGCAATTCCATGTTGCAATGCTGGAATTCCTGCGACTTGATAACGTCCTCGATAGAGACGAAATCGTCTGAACCTATTGGACTCTCCTCGTAATGATGAAGGAGGTCCAGCGTGGGAAATTTGTAGCCCTTGAACGGACTATTGATGTCAGGATTTGTCATGATTTCCATTGGTTTTTGAAATTATCTGGTAATGATATACTTGTTGGCCATTAACGTATTATTTTGCTACACACAGCCCATTAAATCCTATTTGCATATTCAGCAATGACCATCCTTGTTTTAAATTGATAATCTTCGATGGTTCGGATTCTATTGTTTTTTGTTTCCTGTATTTGGCCCACATAAGATTTGCTCCTTTCGGCCTTTCTGTCGGCAAACGTTTTATTTCCATCGTTTGGCCAAACCTTTTGACGATAGTCATCGACAGATTTATCGTTCATTGCTTCTTCCCTGCTATTGTATCTAACAGCATCATCTTGTACAAAGGAAAACGGTTTATTCTGAAATCGAGACATATAGTTAGAACAAACGTCTTCGACAAACTTGCTTCGGGGACCTTGTTGTCCATATCCGGGAAAACCGTTATTGTTTGTTCCTATAAGACATCCATAAACTGAATCTAACGGCTTGTAATAGAACGAATCTTGGTTGAAAAGTTCTGAAAGTGCGAAAATTTCGTTATAGAAATTTTGATTGTTCTTGATATTGAAGACCAAAAAACTCTCTTCGCAATTTTCACCTTTCATTCCCTCAGGATAAACACCCTTAATATCTATCACGCCATACCCCTTGGTCAATAGTTTTGCCTTTAATATTCTATTTCTCTCCTTGTTTTCTTCTTTGGAGAAAACATGGAGGTTAGGGTATTTCCCCTCTTTATGGTTATATCCTTTATCGGTTCGCATGTCTTTTAATCTTGGACGAAATTGCTTGTTATATTCAATAGCACTCCCATTCCAAGTGTAGCCACCGTTTCCATTCTCAAGAGTAGACGTGAAATTGGTTGCATCGTCTAATCTTTCTCTCCAAGCCGAAATAAATGCACATTCTGTGTTTTTCAACCACTTCTTTATTCGATTCATGGTGGCTTCTCTAAGCGGTTTTTTTTCTATGATAATATCGTTTACTTGTTCTATCATCAGCGTTGAACAAGTAGACGGGTTAAATTGCTGACCGCCTGCTCGTGAATAACTAATTGCTTCTTCAATAACGTTTTCAAATTGTTTCCTCGTTAATTTAATCGTATCTCTCATAATCGTGTTTTTTATACTAAAAATATTTCAATAAAATTAAAGGTGGCCAACAGGTATATCGTTACCTTTTATTATTCAAAATAGGTGATTAAATCGATGAGGGTTATGCCTAGCTCTTTTAGGCGGGGGTAGTCTTGGTCGTCGAGGGGGCGATAGAGGTCCCTGATTTCGGTGGAAATGGGGGTGACGATGTGCTCATATTCTGCTTGTGTAAAGATGCCAGCTTTGAATCGTCGTCGCAAAGTCAATCGCTCGTCGATGAGCTGGTTGCGTCTGATTTTGCGCAGGTCTACTTCGCTTTGGTATCGATAGTAGAGGCCATGGAGTTCTTGCTCGTTATACTTGATGATGGTGGTGACCAGCGTGCTACGTAATTGCGCGTTCTCGGCTTCTTCGTGCTGCAGGTGCGATGCGAGGTAGGCAATTTGGCTGCGCAGGGCGAAGCACTGGGCGATATGGGTGCTTTCTCGTTCATCTAAATCGCCACGCATGAGGGTGACTACTTCCTGGATGGTGTAGGCCATGTATTGCGACTTGCAGTCGTCGTAGCGTTTGTTGACTTGCACGAACGATGGCCAGACTTCTTTAAAGGGAAGGATGGTGTGGGTGCGCGTTTTGCCTGCAGCGTTGACGAGGGAGCATTTGTTACAGCCGCTCAAGGGACTACCGGAGATGCGCCACACCAGCCATTTCTCGCCGTTGAGGTCCACGACAGCTTTATCGCAAGAATGCCACCATTCCACATACACGCCCAACGTTGGCCTGTTGAACCCACCGGTACCGGCGTAAGCCAGTCCGCTCTGAACGGGCACGCGGGCGAGAAACTTCATGCTGTCGGTGCAGATTTCCTCGAAGTGCTCGTAGAAGTACCAGGCGTTGTTCAAGAATAGGGACAGTTCATCGTCCTCTTTCTTGTCTTCAGCCTTTGAGAACAATGACTTCAATTTACCGCCGATGCTGCTGGGAGTCGCCTCGGCTGGCTTCTTATTGCGCAGGCCGAAGTAGACGCCCATAGTGTCGAGGTGCAAAGTGTTGTCCACTGTTTCCATAATTTGCTCGGGGCGATAGGCCTCGATGACGCTGCCGTTGCGCAGCAGGATGCCACCCTCGGGGTGGTTCACGCAATTTTCTGTCTTAATAATTCCCATTACTTTCCTAATTTTTTCGTGTCACAATCATTCTTAATAATCTCGGGATGCTTTTTCGTGTAGTAAAACATGAATAACGCAAGGATGACAACGGGCCACGAGAGGAAACTTACCGCAATGTCTTGTATCCACTCACGTCGACTCATCAGCGAAAGATTCCAGTGGAAATCGATGATGCATTCATAAAGCATGATAAGCACAAAGGCCGCAACGCAACCCAACAAATAAATCTGTAAAATTGACATAATTACTAATTTTTTATTGTTAATAATTCACTTGTTAACTCCAAACGTGTAGCGCTGCTGGAATGCCACGCAATCAAGTGCCTCGAGACCATCGTAGGCGGCACAACGAGTTAAGGCTGAAACCCTGTGAGTTTCAGCGCAACTGTCTTTCTCTAAATTTTTATGAAATGATTTCATATTTTGTTTATTTAATGATGAAACATTAAATCGCATTATTTTCCCACCGTGGCTTATGATTGCTCGGTTGGAGCGGCTCAAGGCCGTCTCTTAATGCTTATTAAAAAATCTCTTTGAAGCACGCCTCATGGTTAGCGACGCTCATTCCTTCAAAAAGCGAGCGCAAAAGTATGTATTTATTCCGAGATTTCCAAAAATTTCCCATTAAGAAATGTTAATTGGTTGCATTTTGTTCCTGTAGAGTGAATACACATTATTTATAATAGAGGGATGATATATTAATAAGGGATGATGTCATGGTTAGTCAAACGACACCATCCCTTATCATTTACCTTGATGAACGAGGAGGCTTTAGGATTTCTTCTGTTTCATGAAATCTAAAACGCGAGTGCGACGACCTCTGTTTGACTCACCCTTGCACTTTACACCCTTGCATTTTAGTTCACTAAACTCACTCATGAGTTGCCTCCAAAATTCATCAAAATGAGGCTTCACACATGACACGATATGGTCATATTTCTCTTTTTGTCGTATATCGTCCCTTTGTTCTCCACAAAAAAACTTCTCGGCTTCTCTACGCATGAAAGGCTCAGCATGATGTATGTTTTCCTCTATATTAGTCGCTGATTCTTGTCCGCGTGGTAACATTTCCATTTCATCCATAGTTGCATACGGGTGACAAACTCCACCTAAACCGCAACTAATCATAGGATAACCCGTGCATGAGCAAAATTCATCTCCAAGTCCCAATTCGTACATTGTTGACACAAGCATCTGAAGATACGCAAAGCAAACAGCATAATAGGCGATATGCTCTTCCGAATCCGATGTTTCGAACCACATATTTGTGGTCTCACCCCACAAATAGGAGTAATACCCGTCTCTCTCAACTCTTAGATTTCTATCATGAATTGCATAGTAATCCATGACATCGAAGTTCTCCCATTTTGCTTTATTCTTCTGATTGCTATCACAAATTAAAGCATAATCCCTATGGTCAAGGTCTGGATGCCTATAGAGGTAAAGAAACCTCAATAAGTCCCTTTCAAATTGGTTTCTATAATACCAATTAAAATTTTCTGAATTAAATTTTACTACCATAAATTTAGGTTTTAATTTTGTTATTAATAAGATGTTAGTTCTACGATTTTATCGATAAAGAGGTCAATCCCGTCGGTGGCTTTGGCCTTGATGTATTCCATGTCGGCGGGGATAGAGACGTCCTCGGGGTTGATGAAAAATTTAGGTATCTCGGCGTGTGCGTAATTGATGAGATATGACGCTGGAGATACGATTAAGGAGGTGCCGATGACCAGGAAGATATCGGCACTTTTAATTTGTTCATACACTGGGTCCATGCCGCTAAGGTACTCGCCAAACCAGACTACATAGGGACGGAGTTGCGAGCCGTCGGCGGCTTTGTCGCCAAGTTTAATGGGGACATCCAAAGGGTATTCCGTGATGCATCTTGGGTCGAGACGATTAAGTGACGAGGTGACTTTCTTCAGTTCTCCATGAATATGCATTACGTTGCTGCTGCCTGCCCTTTCATGCAGGTCGTCGACATTCTGGGTGATAATGGTCATATCGTGCCACTGCTCCAGTTCTGCTAGCATCTTATGGGCGTGATTCGGTTCTGCTTGCAGGAGTTCCCGTCGGCGCTGATTGTAGAAATCCAGCACAAACTGTGGATTGGCATCAAATCCTTCCGGAGTGGCAACTTGGGCACAATCGTACTTTTTCCACAAACCATCTTCATCGCGAAAAGTATCGATGCCGCTTTCCTTGCTTATGCCCGCTCCCGAAAAGACGACGATTTTCATCCTTGTCAGTTGCTTGTCGATATGTGGCAGGTGCTCGTACTTCATTTCTCCATGTTTCGGATAACATCGATAAATCCAAGTGCATCATCGGGCAGGTGGTAGGACAACGTTCCATTATCCCGAAGTTCCATCAGCAGGCGGCCCAAGAGATTGGAACCCTCGAAGACATCGCCTTTACGCTTGACGCCCCACGTGTCGGGTGACTTCTTGTGATTGGCAGTCTGGTCTTCCACGATGAACTTTCCCTTGCTCGAGAGCAGTTTCTCCCTGAAGGCAGGGCATTGTTCGTATTTCTGCATCAGACAAAACTTGATGGCATCCACCAGCATTTCGCCCCAGTCGTCACGCCGATGATTGTCGTTCTCCCACTTTTTCGCCTTCATCTTGATGCCCAGGCCTTTGTTCTTGTAGAGTTCCATCAGCGGAGCAGGGTCGCGAAATTTCATCATCTGGAACAACTGTTCGACATTGACGAACGTAACGCCGTCAACTGTCAACGGTGTTTCCCCGAAATTACTGAGAATGCCCCACTCCTCATTGACCTTATGGATGCAGGCACATTGGTCGGCAGGATAAGATTCCCATTTATAATAGTCGGGATAGTGGTTCCGTATCAGTTCTGCGATGCTATGTTTACTCATATCGTTATCGTATTTGTTTTATAGAGTCAGGAATCAGTTGCTGCTTGTCGTCCAGCAACACTTCATCCACCCTAATGATTCTCACCTTACTTTCATCCAGTATCGCCCTGTTCTGCTCCCCGTCAGGATTCCGCTGGTTGTACGGCCACACATAAAAGTCCACACCGATGCCCGAAAAGAACGCCGATGCAGCCTTCTCGCCTTCTAGGTCCGTCTTACTGCTGAGTTGCTTAGTTGTGCCGCTCCTACGCAAGAGGACGTTCCCGATGTACTTGCGGAACAGTTTGCCACGCTCGCACACCTCCGCAGGAACAGTCATTTTCAGTTGTTCCACAGTCCTGCAGACTATCTCCGCACATACGGGCTTATTTGACCAGATATGATTATCGCTCCGCATCTCAGGCACCTCAAGGGTATAGACATAATGCGTCTTCCCCGCATTGTTGCCCGCGCCGGCATAGTGTGCCGCCGTCTTGTACATCTGCGTCACATAAACGCCGTAGCCAAACTTCACCTTCCCATCACCACTCAAGGCATGGGCAAGGGAAAAACTATCGAAGAGGACAGACGTGCCGTGATAGAAGATTTCAGACATATCTCGAAGTTTCGGACAACATCAATGGAAACTATTTTTTTGCAAATTTAATGCATTAACCTTGACGCTCCAAGTCCATTCTATCCATTTGTGGGAGATGTGTGTGTAAGTTCAGTAAAAATGGTACAATCATCGGTAATGTGTCTAAGGGGTGACGTGGTGGGTGGGAGTAATTTTGCAGGCGTAAAAGTTCAACTTTGTCATCATTAAAGGAAATAGAAAAATGAAGAAAATTATCACTTTGGTCATCATTATGGCATCAACGGTTATGTCGGTAGCTGCGTGTGGAAACGATGGCAGCGATGAGCCGATTGTCAATGAGAGCGCTGCAAGCGACAGCGATGAGTCTAACCAACAAAATGCTTACACAATGAACATCACTGTAAATGGTAAAACACTGAGTGCTACGATGGTAGCTAATTCCTCGACGGCTGCGCTGAAGGAACTGCTGGAGGCGGGAGACCTCACTTACACGGCTCACGACTATGGTAACTTTGAGAAGGTTGGGGACATCGGTCACACGTTGCCTCAAAACGATGAAGAAATCACCACTGAGCCTGGCGATATCATTCTGTATCAAGGCAATAACATTTGTCTGTACTACGACACCAATCAATGGAATTTCACGCGGCTTGGAAAAATCAACAACGTGACGCAAAGCGAATTGAAGTCTTTCCTTAATGCAGGCGGTGGAAATATTACGGTAACGCTGTCGCTCGATGCCACAACGGGAATAAACCGCGTGGTCGATAACAGCAGCATCGATGACGAGAAAAGTGCTTACACGATTGACGGCCGCCGCCTGTCACCCGATAGCGCTCGAAAAGGCATCGTGATTGTTAATGGTCGCAAGATACTGTACTGAAGGCTTAAGTTGCAACACTATGCATGAATTTGCCCGCAACGTTTTTATTATAAGTGTTGCGGGCGCTTTATTTTACAGGATCAGTGTGGCGCAGGCTTTTAGGAGGAAGAAGAGGATGGGGACGAGGAGAGCGGGGAGGAGGTTGAGGACTTTGCAGTCGCGGATGCGGAGGAGTTTGAGGCCTGAGGCCATGATGAGGAGGCCACCGACGATGAGGAGTTCGGCCATTAGGGCTTCGCTCACGGCTGAGCTCGACAGCTTTGCTGTGAGCCAGAAGAGGCCTTGCCAGCAAAATAGCACGGGGGCAGCTAGGAGCATGCCGAAACCGTATGTTGACCCGAAGACGGCGGCTGACACAAAATCGAGGGTGGCGTTGGTGAACAGGAAGGTTTCATCGCCTTTGAGGGCACTAATCACGGGGCCCAGCATCGACAGGGGGCCGATGCAATAGAGCAGGATGGCAGTGGAAAGCCCCTCGGCGAGTGATGAACGATTGCCCTTGCCGCTGTTTTTTGAGCGGCTATTGACCAGTCGCTCGAAGCGCCCGTCGATGTCGAGCGCGGTCCCGACAACGCCACCAATCGCCAGTGCCACAATAAACAGCACAGGGTACTCGCTTTTGGGAAAATTGGTAATCGTTGCATTCAGGCCGATGGCGATGCTGGCAAGGCCAAGGGCATCGTAGAGCGTTGTCTTGTAGCGCTCTTTAATTCCTTTGTGCAACCAACCGCCCAATAGCGTGCCTGCGATAATGGTGCAGGTATTTACAATCGTGCCAAGCATAGCCGTTTCTCGTTTTTACTGAACAATCGTT
>Ga0181612_176817_pt1 | contig 32559 bp, 17 predicted proteins | sample HoacroProtozoa21_FD_119630 | JGI IMG/M metagenome (GOLD analysis project Ga0181612, IMG submission 119630) | Hoatzin crop microbial communities from Cojedes, Venezuel. Combined Assembly of Gp0051906, Gp0051904, Gp0051908 | reverse complement strand
TTCGGTTTTTCCTATTTATTTCATTATTTGAATATGAGTTTTGTTCACAGTACAATATACAATCACAAAAAACTGTCACCCTGATTTTCATTCCTCTTTATTAGCCTTCATTCTCTCTATGATCTGTCATGTTATCTATCTCAAAGATTATAACAGCATTTGAGGTATGCAGCTGGGCACATTAATGAAGATGCACTATAGATTTTCTGTAAGTGGAAAAAACAGTAAATATGTTAAGGCTGAACCTACACATGACCAAAAGAGAAAAATGAAACAAGAGGAATATGAAAAAAAAGGAGACAACTCACAAGATAATGAAGGGTAAAGTACTGAACTAAACTGAATGATGATCTGTCCAGAAAAAGAAAGAAGAGTGGAAGGAGAAGGGTGTAACATCTTATCAGTCTCCTCCTCTGCCCAACAGAGCCCTGAAATCAGCTGGACTGGGGTCCAGCTTTGCAAAGTTTTACACACAAAATGAAAGGTCAGATCCTGCCTCTTCCACCTGCCATCCAGAAAGACTCACAGCGCACTTCGAGGCAGGGCGCAAGCAGGCAAGTGACAGAGCACAAAAGATGCAGAATGGCAGAAATTAACTAAATACAAGAAGTGGATGTTTCACCAGGGATTTTTGCTCAAATAAAGCAAGTAAGATTATATCAGAGCATGAGGTAACAGAGAACAAGAAGTTGACAGCTTTGGCACTCATCACAGGACAGACCTCTGAAGGCCAAACCAAAAATGCCTTAGGAAACACTCCCTCTTCCGAAAGAAGGCTATTTGTTACATTCTTACGCTAAAGCTATGCCACCAACAAGGGATGCAACTAATAAGGAAAATGAGCCAACACTATCGGAAATTGAGGTTTAACTGGACATAACCAGATTCAAAGGGACAGAGTTATTACTGTTAAGTTCACGTGGAAGGACTACACAAATTATGATGACGGAAGACTGCAAACAACCAACTGTAAAAGAAAGAGAAAAAGGTTTGCTGAAGACTCACTAACAGACCATTAAGCTGGGCCACATACTAGGTGTATAACAGCACAGCAGTTCTGCAAGGCAATTTGGCAAGGAAATTCCCCATCTGAGGGGCAATGAGAAAAGCTGATTCCTGCACTAAGACTCCTCCAGAAACAATCTGCCAAGCACGAGCATCCAAAACCTGTCAGCACAAATGCTCAAGTACTGGCCACTCAGGGGAAAGACAACTCCTGTCAAATTGGCTAAAAGATGCTCTCAGTGAAATGCTCGTGGCACTGAGTTTGCCATTCTGAAATACTTGGCTTTTAAAAGTATATTCTAAAACTTATACTTGGTTTTAAAAGTTACGGATTTGATAGCAAGCTCACTAGGAACTGAGTCAATTTTCTGAACTTCTATGGTTCCATTCCACTTGGGCAAACAGCCATTTCTTCTGGGTACCCCCTTGTACATGGCTAAAAATAGTTTCAGCATACTGAAATCTCAGCCTACCCACTACATATATAGGTTTAATACAGGCAGGATGTACAATAGATGATTAAATTTGAAAATAAAACATCTTTCTAGTCCATTGCTTTCAATTGTTCGCTTCCTGGTATTTTTGTATTTTCTGCTCCTTCTTTATGGAATCATGTTGTATTTGTTTGTTTAAAGGATAACAAAAAGGTATTAAAATAAATACATCAGGCTGTGCTGGGGAGGCCCCACCACCTGCTGCTCATGAACCCTGGCTGTTCTTGTTCCAAACCCATAGGAAATGATGTATTACAAGGGACAGTATTTACACAAAGCAAACAGCAGTACTAGACAAATGCACTGTTTTTACACAGAGCGCAAACTAAATTGGTTTTCAGTAGAGGAGCAAAAATAACAGTGCACAATATTACTGCACTATGATTTTAAATTATTTCTGTAGATTATCAAATGAAGATGAATGGATTGTTTAAGACTTCTACTGTACAAATGTATTTTGAAAATTCAGAGAGACTCCACATGCATTACAAAATTCCTTTTTAAAGGCCTTGCTAGGAGGATGCAGTAAATAACCCCAGCTCTGGCTGTGCAGTGGCAGCTGAGAGGAGAGAGCGTCTTGTGCACTCATCTTTCTATCCATTTCCCTTACACTCAACAGTCCCTGACAGTTTTCCCAGTCTTCTCATTAAAAGCATACCCAAACAAACTTTAATTGTTTGCATTACAATTGTGGCCACAATGTGCCGGGCCTGCGGGTACAAAGACTCTGTTCTGCCGCTCTGCTTTCCTAATGAAATGCAACCACTTTGCCTGGCAGGAAATGCCTCCCTTTTCTCCCTTCTTCCCAGTAACTTTTTGATTCCAGTGGAAGAATTTTAACCAAATTTGAGAGGGGGCTCAAATAAGGTCCTAAATGCTAAATAAAAATTAGTGGTAGGAGAGAGGTCCCAAACATTGTGTCACTACTAAGGGAAAAGAGGGCAGCACTTTTTGCCTCCTACTTCACCGGGTAGCAGCCAGCTGACTAGTCTGGACACACACACCGGCTGGCTGATCCTCGCGGGTCTAACTCCAAACACCACATACATTGTCTACCATCAAGTAGATACATCATGGAAGTTATGGTAGTTATTGGTGGCAGGAAAGAGCAAAAGTGGAAAGGAAATAAGCTTCTTCAGTGCTTCCACTCCCAGCAAAAACTTATCAATAATTTCCATTGGCTGTAGTTATATCTATACCCTAAACTTATTTTGCAACTTCAATTCTTATTATTAGCAATTTTTCTGAGTGCTTTCATTATGGCCACGCACTGCTGTCCTAAAATGACAATTTTTCAGGTTTTTGTGGACAGCAGTATTGAAGGCGCTAAGCATCCAAAACAGGCAGCTCTGGCTTGGAATGCATTGCTATTGCCTGCTGCTGCAGTGGTAAAAAAATATACATGGGCATTCTTCCACACTCCTGATAGAAGAGAGGCAGGTTTTACTGAGCAGTAATCTGCTATACTTCACCCTTTTTCTGACAGCAAGAAGAATGATTAGTTTTTGAAGCAAGTATATTGCTATACCGGGATGAGACTTTCAGTCCCTCTAGAAGACAAGACAAGGTCACTGGTAAGACTAGTTAGAAGACTTCTTATTTGAAGGGCTACCCAATTTGCAATGACCTACACTTCAATATGTTTTTGTAGGGCTCCTTCCCTCTCATGAAGCAAGATGATAAAGCTTGTTATTGTCACTTTGACACTGTGTATCCACTCACCGTTCAAAGAAAGTCTTTATATAGAATATAAAGTAAAATAAGCTACAGCATGAGTCACACTGCAAGAGTCCATGCTTCTTCAGTGTTATGAGGCACCAGAGGAATCAAATGACTTGCATATGAGAACAAGGCATTATCCACCAAGCCACAAGTGTAATTATAGAACAGCCTTTAAGAAAGGTTTCATTAATAGAGAGAAAAATCTGCCTTCGCATCTAAATCCACTTCACATAGTTCTTCTGTTAACTTACAACTCTAAAACTGTATTAGAGACAAGTTTTGCAAACTGTACTGTAATAAAAATCAAGCACATGGAAATAAGGCAAAAATAGTTTTCCATATAATTTTTATTTTTTCACATGCTGACTGCTGTTTATCTCATCTGTCTTCCTTTGACAGCACTGAGAATTCAGTGTTGTAGAATAAGGAAGCTGTACACATATGCCTAACATATTTAACTGGCTAGTTTTCAATTTACAGGTATTCCCCTACATACTGCTAGCTGGTTGTTTAGGGAGCATCACAGAACACAATTTTAGCATTATACTGTCTCTTCAGCTTTATAAACTTCAGACTTCTGTGAAAATCTTGATATCCTTTAGATAAGATAGCAATTGTAATCTCTGCTTTTATATAAGATTATTATTTGCATAACTCCTATGGACTTACAGTCCAGTATATAGAACTGTGTTGAAATGGATCCTCAGCTAACAAATTAACAGTTTCACTGGCTTCAGCAAATCTGATTTGTATTCATCGATCTGTTCCAATAGCACTAATGATCATCCGTCTTCCGACAGGAAGGCATATTGTCCACTAACTACTACTGAAGACTAGATCTCATGTGCTATGTGCCATGTTCCCAAACATGCCACTCACTCACTCACCATAACTGATACTTGAAACAAAGCAGTTAAAACTGGGAAATGTGAAGTCTAACTACCCTGTAGTCTTAAGGGGATTTGCTGTTGATTTCTGCAGTGGGAAATGTCATCCTTGGGAAGGGCCACATGCAGACAGCCTACATTTCAGCTGTGTCCTGGCCCCCTTCCATTCCCAGGCTCTGTTGCATTGCCTTACCAATAGGGAACACGGATGAGCACAGGACTTAACAGGCCCCTACCACAGCCTTGATGCTACAGAAGAATCGCATAACAATTTCAGAAATTGTTTTCACCTCCAGACTTTAGGAAATCACAGTAGGTTCCAACAGCACTAAACAAAAGCTCTATGAGACAGGTATGACATACTCTTGCCACTGTCTGGAAAACCACCTGGTGGTGTTTTCTCATGGCAAAATCACAAAGCTTTCACATGACTGGTATCACCTAGGTTTAGCAAACTTGACAGGTGTTACAAATCTGACATGATTAGAAAGAGCAGCACAAACAGGCCTGCAGACCTTCTGAATGACTGCACTGCCCAGAGAGTGTCAGTAGTGCTAGCTTCAGAGAGCTAATCCTTCCTGCAAACAGAAACAAGTGGGAAAATCTAGACGAGAAAAAAGTGCTAGTGCCTGAATACTTCCTAGGGAATCATTTGTCAACAATAGCATGGATAAAATCTGACCTCTTAAAAAGGAAAATTGCTACAAGTGTCCAAAGATGCCATTTTAATAAAGAAGTGAGCAAAAAAGAGCAGATGTAAAATTAACTAAGATGCCTAGCATGCCCAACACGGCCAGCACAGGCCTGCTGATTTGCTCTGCCTCAAGACAGAAACTTTGGGTCTAATGCACCAATGTGTTACTCCAGTTTCATGCCAGTGTGACTTTTTTCCAAGAGATGTAAAACTCAAATAATGCTCATATACCAGGTTAATTGTTGGAGCAGCAGTCCCAGCAGAGAAGTTGATTGTGTTGTCTCTAACTTGCACAGAGATACATTTTATCTAGATCTCTCACCATCACACTGAACAGTTCAAAGGACAGTTAACACACAGGCATATAAACAACTCCTGAAGTGGCTCTGTCTAGTAGAAAAGGCTACAAAGAGCCCGACCCAAATAATCTCTGAATTCATCAGTATGTTTTAGAAGTTTCTGAAAGATAAAAGATGCATCCCCTTAGAACTATAATTCTCAGTGTCACATGTTAGGCACTGCTTACTAATGAGAACTAATACTATGTTTGATGTGTTCATTTACAGTTCTCTTCTCATGCCTTGCAATGGAATGGTCAAACTTCTGCAGCTACAGCATCCGGAGGCCAGCTTTGCGGCGGGCCCTTGCCACGCAGCCCAGGCCATACTCTCTTCCCGCGCGGACAGGTAGCCGAGTTCAGTCTGCAGACACCGGAACAGCCCACAGGGCAGCTGGAGGCACTGGGTTATGCGGCAGCATGGTGGCCCAACAGCTGCTCCCTGGTACCTGACTGGGAAAAGCCATGGGCCAAGTAGGGAGAACCTGCAGGCCAGGAGCAGCTGGGCACCAGGGTTATTCATGAGGGACATTTTAACTTGAACTCTGGAAGGGCATCAGCACCCCTGCGAACACAGCCCAGTGGAATGCTACTGAATTAAGTGCTTAATATTTGTAAAATGCTTCAAGATATGTAGATTAAGCATCTCACAGAATTGCTAACCAAAATCATATTATTCTGACATTGCATTCCTTCATGAATAGACAAACACTACAGTACGTAATTGGGCTGATGTCTTTTTTAATACTGATCATTAGCGCTCTCCTGAGATTCCCATCAGTGTCAGTAAATGTATGTACAAAGAACTACTCATTTGATTATCTTACAATACAAAACCCCATGCATATATCCACAATGATTATAAATTCAGTACACTCCTTTAGTGTCAGTACATCAGCTGCGTTTCAGTTGAGATTTAGCATTCATCGTCATATTCAGGCAAGTTTTGTCTTGCCTTCTCATCTCCCATACTTGACCTGCCTCTTTAAACTTGCCATATCTAGCAACCTCTCCCAGCTAGGTTTTAAAAGTAGATTCTTCTCTCTGCTCCATAAGCAAAAGAACAGTATACAGTTTCCTGTTTTATGTGCAACATCTGGCACTGTAGAAAGAACCACTGCAAATCTTACCAAAGCAGCAGAAAAAAATTGCTGAAAGTCCTGCACTGAAAATGGCTCTGCAGCACTGGCTATAAAACCTATTATGTGAAAGGTTAGCAGATTCCCAGGCAGAATATAGTACAGTATGTGGGATCTGATTGCTGTATAGAAACAGAGCACTGAGAGAGAGGGCCTTCCATCAAACACTAAATGACAAACCTCAATCTGCTTTTCTCTGCCTAATTAAAAAAATGTCAAGAGAAATCTGGCAGGAGTCTACACTTCCTAATGTTAATATTTTGAGTGATAGCCTACACAAAGCATCTGCAACAAAATAACCTTCCCTATTTAACTGGCAAACAAGGTGAAGGTACAAAATTTCCCAAAGCACCAAAATGACTTAAGCAACCACGCTCCATTTATAGCAATGACTTAGGCATTTCAGAAACTACGCAGCACTGACCTTCAGTGACCTCGGGGACAGAATTTAAAGAAATTTAAGCATGCAGAGACAGTTACCTAAGCACTGGCCCTCTTATTCCCACAGGAAGCATATGACAACTTCAGGCTTCCATGTAAAGTTATGAACTCCTGTCTTTATCAAGCCTCCAACTTCAACAAGAGGGTTATTAAATGAAGATGACCCTCAATTAAAATACAATTTTAAAAAGGAGAACCATGATGGAGAAGTTCACCTTTGCAATGACAGCACATGACAAGGGCCTCTAACTGCCGGTTAGGACTTGCAGGGATTAGCATTACAAGCTTCTGAAGTTGCAGAAGATGAGGCATTTGGTGTTTCATTCTGTTGTCCAAGCAGAGAGCAGACTGCCTGAATCAGGGACCCAGTGAGGCAAGAAGAAAACTTATTTCCCTGGCTGCACACTGGTAGACATCACTTCCTCATGGAGTCTGGAGAGCACAAGTAGGATGAGAGAGCATTTGTCTTCCAGTGACTTTAATTGCTTGAATTTTCCCTGTTAATAAAGCAATCTTGCTTTCCCAACCTTTCCATAAAATTCTAGTTCTTCAGTTGTGTGTCAGCACTCAACTGTCAGGTGCTCCTTGAAGAAGCAAACTCTTCAGGAGGAATCTGGGAAGGAAGTACCAGAGATACTGTCAGTGTCTGAAGCCAGGACTAGCCCACAGAGCCTAGATAATTGTCAGGTTGTTTTACAGCCCCTGTCTGCAAAAGCACTGCCTAATTAGGAATCTAATACCTACAAAAACCTGTCCTAGACATTTGTGGAAATAATAGCCAAAATTAACTTGGAACGTTGCCATGCACTTACGTAAGGTCATGACATGATGTCATTACTTGTTGGTACTGACATTTATTTTAGTGGAATAAAGTGCTATTCATGAGCTAAAAGCCAACCCAATGTTTTATTCAGAATTAAAATGCTTTTTCCAAAGAGGATGCCTTTTCCAAAGTGGTAAGCACTGGGCCAGTTCTGTTTCCTTTAATGTCAGAGGCAGCTTCTGAAAACAGCAGCCCTAATTTGAACCATTATGCTGGCTGCTCAGGGCAACTCCAGTTTGGCAAGCCAGCGCTGTCTCCCCAGGAGACGAATATGGCTAAGGGTAAGCAAGCAAGCTTGGCACAAAAACAGGAGCTTTGGGCGCAAGGGTAACTAGGGATTGACAAGGCTCTCCTGGCTAATTGGAAAACCTTTTCCCATTGTGAGTAAGCTCCGGGAAAGCTGGAGAAACTCCGTGATGATAAACTACTTTTCAGAAGTGTTCTGCACAGACAATGGCCAGGACCATCAGTGAAAGACCAGTAGGAATTTTAATGACAATTCCCTTATGACTAAAAAAATTTCTGTCCAGCAGCATTACAAGGACTATATATTCCTCCCAGGCCTCCATTCTGTCCAAATTCAACACAACATAGCTGGAGTCTAAACATTTCAGTTAGACCAATAATTTAATCTACTGTGTGCATTTTTTTCTAAATACATTTTCACTGAGCTATTGCACACCATTACAATTTAAATTACAAGGGTACATGATACGTACAGCTGATACTGAGTTCAATTTGTTAAAGAGAATGAGGTACTACTGCACGTGTCTCATTACCAGGCCATATGACCAACCCTGGAAATTTCCAGGAGGAGCAGCCTGACAAAGATGATGATGATGGCCAGTCCACTCTGTTTGGGGAATTGCTACCCAATGGTAAGGTCAGCCCAGATTCCAAACCTTTCTGTGATGTTTCAAAACATATCTTCCACATTGCCGGAAAACCCATTGCTGGCTCTTCAGTGCCCTCTTAAGACGTGACAGAAATCACCAATGTTAGTAAAACCAAAGCTACTGGCTAAAATCAGGGTAGTACTAAGAGAGGAGTGCACCTGGAATAAACCCACTGAGACTTATATGTTAGTCATAGAACTCATTGCAGCTGCACCTTTTTTTAATCTTGAAACTATCTTGAAATGCTATGTAATGCACTCTTCAAGGAGTTCAAGTCAATAATGGATGTAGCTATTGAACACCACCCTCTTGCGACCCTCTTGCACCCTCTTCCCTCCTCTCCTGCAGTCTGTTCTTCATCAGCATCTAATTACCTATATTCTCAGCTTTAAAACTTTGCAGCAGGTCTTTGCCAGGTCTGCAAAGACTGGGGAGGGGCCCCTACTGTGAACAGGGATCAGTGAACAGATTTGGGTCTTTAAGAAAGAATAGCCAGAAAGGGGCAAGGCAAATCTTGAGATGATATTTGCCTCTCTGTAACATGAGAAAATAGCCACATTTTTCTGCACAAGATCAGTTAGATATTTACAAAAGTAATCAAAGCATGCTATAAAACTCTAAAAGAGCAACAAAGCACTTGGTTTTGCTTGCTACTGTTACAGTAAGTTGTTTTTATATCTTATATACAACATTTTAGCAGTCTTTCAAGGGAAACAAAGAAGATGCACGCATACGTATATACTGCATATATTCCACTCCATACTGCATTTCAGAGTATCTCACTGAATCAATTTAATTACATCAGCCAGAAAAGAAAAATGTAACATGAAGGTGATTCAAGTTCTATTTGTATAATCTTTCTTCTCATTAAAAATAATGGCCTCGTTTCCACTGAAAGAAAAGCTGAAACAACAGTTGACTCCCTTCCACCTTGAATTTGCATGCAACGTCTCATTGTCTCCAACTGTACAAAGATGAACACCCAGATTAGTCAACCATTTCCAGTTGTCTGTCTTCCAGATCATGGAGCATGTATAAAAAAAGTCTCTGACTGCAGCCGGTGCCACTGCTCCTTGGCCTGTCCACAGCACAGGGAGAATCTAGGTACTAGAGGTTGCCCGCGTATCTCACTTCTACCAAGGTTTCTGGTTTGAAAAAGAGTACTTTGGAAATAACAGTAGCCCTTTTAAAGCACTTTCTGGTGTTCTGTTTCTACTAGAAATCAGCAGCCAACTATCCAGAAAAGAAAATTAGTCAGAGACCATTGAGCCCCATGCTGACCCAGTAAGAGACATACTCAAAGAGACTGTTTCTGGAGCCCTTTGTGTCTCACTTTAGTTCTCATGAGCTGTTACATAGGATTACACTACTTTCAGAAGCAAAGATAGCAACATCAAACTCATAAACATCAAACGGGACAGTCTCTTCTCTTTACAAAGTGCTACCCAGACTTTCAGACTCAAAATTAAAATCAAACAGATTCAAGCTATACTTCCTTCCTCTTCCTGATACCCCATTCAACAGTACTTTCCAGTAGACTGATACAGTGTTAAGAGTTCCAGTAGTGTGTTTAGGTAACTGTATAGTAAGTCTACTTATTATTTTCCATCTCTGTACTGACTGTCCTAGAGTCTTCTGTAGAGCATATAATCATATACAACGACTTGGCTGTCCTTCTGATGCATCAGAGTATTAAAATGGACAGGCATTTGGTCTCCAGGCCCTTTTGAGAGCAGATTTTATCAACAGCCATTCACTGGAGTTCATAAATAAAGCAGCAGACAAACAGAAGCAGGCAAAAAGAATGATGCAGCAGGTGCATGGGTCATACGTACAGCTACCACTACGATGACCACTAACCTAAGCTGCCGGTTTTGATGAGGGGCTGCCCAAGTCAGGACCTGGGGTTTTATCCCACGTTTTAGAGCACAACCTCTTCCTCATTTCCAGAGAGGAATTTTAAACTGGATATGTGGATGCATCTGGAAATTTAGTCATCTTCAGACTATCTCTAGAAATAAAAGTAGTAATGAATTTATCTAAAAATCAATTAACTCTTCACCCTTCCCTGCAATTCCCCCTGAAGCTTTCACTGAATAATTTGACAATTAAAAACTAGACAGTCCACAAGTTTGCTAGTCATTCATTTACAAAAAGACACAGGGCACCCGTTTTAATGCTGCAGTCACATTTCAATCAAATATTCATCCTCAGAGGTCTTTAAAGGGAGGAGATATGCTCTCTTTGACAAGCCCTTTCTTAAAATAACTTCTTTGCTTTAACAGTTAACAGGTCAAATGACAATGCAGTAGTCAAGTCATGGATTAAATAGTACCTTCAACAAATAGGACTCAGCAACATCAAGCAAGAGTCAGAAAGCACAGGCTGAGGGGGATGGGACAGTAATGAGGACATGCACTAACTTTTAAAGTTTGCCATTGTTCAATTGTTTTTGAGTAGCATGCACAACAGTGCAGGTCATCCACTGGAGCAGGCACCTTCAGACTAGGGGCTGCAAAAGCGCAATGCCTGCTTGCAGCAGAAGTTCCATGAGGAAATGTGACTTGATCTAATTTAGGAATCTGGAAAAAAGACAAACATCAGGAAGGAAGTTTAAAAATATTTGGAAAAAAGTCCTTTCAGAGAAAAAGGAAACCCAAACCAGATAAATTCAAATAGCAATAAGTCAGCATCAAACTGCAGTGACATGTCTCTGTGGAAACAGCACGTAAGCATTGCTTGTTTGTCTCTGGAACACTTTAGACAGTGAGCAGGAAGTCACTACTATCTTTGGATGGGTTTAGCCCAGTGGTTTCCAGTTGCCCCTGTAAGTACTAGTACTGCAGCCCACCATTTGCATCCAACACACATTAAACTCTGCTGAGTTAGGTCTGCATAGAGCTTCATAGACCCTCCCTTCAGTTTCAGACACTCCTGTCTATACAACAACCTTTGAAACACAAGTCTGGAATGCTCCAGACCCCACGGATGATCAAAGCTAACAGACAGGAGATCCACTAAGAAAAAGAATCACGACAGAGGAAACTACTTTCTGCTTTCTGGGATAAAGACACGAACCCCTAATTCCACATGAATTCTTCAGTACCATGCACACACTGCCAGCTAGCACAGTCCCCTGTGGATTTCTGCAGGACTGCTTAGGCCAACAGGGAGTACATGACAAGGCCTCACCCAGACCTTCATGGAAGATCAGGATCTCCTCAGTCAGCCCCCCTGATCCACTGGGTAAATACAGCCTCTAAAGGACTAGTTCACTGAGTCAATTCATCATTTAACTCACCCAGTTTTCAAAAATTCTCGGGTCACAGAGAAACGAAATTAAGATTTTATTAGCAAACTCCCAGTTGTAAGAGAGTAAATCCTCATTATGCACTAAAATGGTCTAATTTACATTGGACTGATTCTCGGGTGCGTGAATGGATGCATGTTGGCTTCACAACGACTCCAGAGGGCAAAGGTTTTCCTCTCATTCTGACTTTGTTCTCCTCTCCTCTTCCTCCTTCCCATCCCTCTTTTTCTCTGACAGCTCTGCAAAGAGTACAGAATTTATTTTGATCCAGTGGAAAGGGGGAGAATGGGTAGTAAGCAGGGCAAAGAAGGCTTCCACCTCCTCGTTCCCTCATCTCTCCTCCTCCTACACAGCGGCAAGCCAAACTATAACAGGAAAGTCAGAGGAAGGAAAAGGAAAGGCATAAAGCATTTGAAAAACACCTCTTCTGAAAACACTGGTTTTCAAGGAAAGGTGCTGAAACGTTAGAATTGACAAACATAACTGAACGGAAAAGAATTCCAACTAGTCTTTCTAAAATGAAAGAATACTGGCTCTAGGCTCTTTTCCCTCTATGTATATGAGATGGGCACAAGGTAAAGGAGATTTCACACATGAGAAGGGGGGGGGAAAATCCATAGACAAACCTTCTTCCATAACACCATTGCTAACTAAACTTTAAGAACCTTCTCCTACGAATATATTCTATAACCATCATCCATTTTTTGTATAACAAAAGACAGTCTATCCTAAGCCTCCTCTTTTGCTCTAATATACCTTAACACTCTCTGCTGTGATCAATTTTGAATTCATAAACTAAACAAGGCCCAGCTGGGTAAATAATGAACACAGACAGTGGGAAGTGGTTATTTATCCTAAATCAACCCTCAAACAACCTCACACACTCTTTCTTGGAATCAATGTAGTGCTAGAATTTCACATTTCAGCAATAGAATCTGTGCCTTCACCACAAGTGCTAATTATAGAGAGCTCGGCTACTGCTTCTTCTCTTTTTAAAGCAGTTTACCATTGTTCTCGTACAGTCTAGCACTGTTAACTCACCTATGTTTTCAGCTGAGTAAAGTGTCCCACACTTCCCGACCTGAGCTGCTACGCAGTATTGCTGTATGGTCTTTCAGAGGGTGTAGTAGTGAAGCCCATCTGTCGTCATATTTCTGCATTGCCAAAGTTCTGTGCAACCACGGTGCAGTCAGTCTGTTAACTTTCCCTCCGACATGTGCACGTCAGTACTAAACCTCCGCATCTGTAAAACACTGTGGGATCCCTGACAAAGCAGGACCCTATGTAAAGGTCAGATTAACAACTTTCTTCTTGAGCAAAAAGATTTTAGGATAATTTAAACAGACATGCAAGTATAGCATTGTGGAAATTCTCACAGCTGCTGTTTGCTACCTAAACTCTGTGCTGCTTAGAGTCATGTGTGTTCACATGATCTGCTAAGCTGGGAGCTGGAGGCTGTCTCTTGCTCTTGAACTTTTTCCTCCTGCACTTTAAGATCTGCCCAGCAATGCTTTTATTGTACACTGCCCAGTAAACGAGCACACATGTAAAGCGCATGTGATGGCATTTGCTTCAAAATGGCTCATAACTAGTCTATTCTTCGCTACCATTTCTTTGGGTATTGAAATAAACTCATTAACATTTCAGGACTTTTTTTTGTTCTGTTTTTAAAACAACCAAACCGAAAACTAAACCAAATGCAACCTAGACCGCGCTTTGCCTTACATGGCAACCCCAGAGTAAAGGGACCACATGTTCAATTTTCATTTTCTCTAGATATGAAAATAGGCACGCTAATTATCTTTAGAGTATTGATATCAATTTTGCTTTGCCAGGACTCAATACACGGAGCATACCTCATATGGGCTACAATGTTTTCAAGATTTATTTAAAGGCTAGGACAGAATGGAATACTAATAACATCGTTGCAGGCTTCCTGTGAGTAACAAACAACGCATTAACTCTCTGGAAAGACATGAAGCTCATAAACTGAAACACTATCCAACACTATAGTGACGACCATTTAGAAATATAAGCAAACACTATAAGAATAACGTAACCCATCAAAATCCATAGGTCAGTCAGCTTTCTATTTCTATGTTGTAACAGGAACCGGCATCAGCGTAGGGCATTACAGGGGATTAATGACTAGCTGGAATTAATGGCCTTGGGCTATGCCTGAGGCAATCAACTCCTCCCACCTACTCGCTAATCCCAGAAGATACTCTAGTCTCCTTTGAGGCATTAACATCCAGTTTTTTTAAAAAAATCCTTTCTGCACAGGATTTTTGTGCTTGGATTATTTGGAGGATTTTATATACATATGTGAGTAAAAATACAGTGAATTAAGGAGAGCATATTGGGGTCAAAAGCAGCATCAGTGCCTTCCAGACTACATTCAATGGGAAAAAATGTTTTCAGATAACAAGGAATGCAAGTGGGCTTGTATTTTTCATCGCTTGCTCTCTGCATATTTGAAGCGAGACCTATATTGCATTAACAGCTTTCTGTTAGTCTTCCAGTGCTCCAGCTCCTTCAGAAAGTCTGTGCTTCACCCTATTCAGCTTTTTTGTTTTGCAAAGCCCCACACCATTACCAGTACTATCACCACTGTTGTATAAATGTCACAGAATCTTTTGGATAGGGGCTAGGTACTTTCGAAACTGGCTATAATGCATGTACAACAAAGATAACAACCATTTTGGTCATCATTGCCATAAAGTTATTAGCACACTACAGATCTTAATTTGAAAAAAAAAAAAAAGCGAAAAAAGCTGATATATCATATGCTACTTCACTCCCTGGCACAGTCTGAGTTATGCTTTTTTACTCCTTATCCCTTTGCAAGCATCCACTGACTGCCTCTTGGCATAGACAGAAAATACATTACAGACTTTCAGCAGTTACACTTGCATAAAGTATTGAGTGTTCTTCTCAGGTGAGTTCACCAAAACTGAAAAGACCCTTTAAATGTGGACCTTGGATATTCTATTCCCCAGAAAAGCATTGCTCTGAAGAACAATCCATTTGACTGAGATGCAACCTGGAATGTTGCCATTCACCACAGCAGTAAGCCTTAACATGACTAGCAACAAATGAAATTGAGAGGTCCCTCCAACTGCTGAGCACTACATACTAACTCTCAGCAAGCTGAGCTCCACACTTACATTCAAATATTCTCTACTAACATATAGCCTACCCGTAAAGAATTTAGCCAACAGAAATGCTGTTATCACATGGTATAAAAAATAGGCTCTCACGTGTGTTTAAGCTTCCAGCTTGCTCACTCTGTTATCAGCCACTCTTGGGCTATTCTCAGTCAAAGGCATGCAACGGCTTTGCCACTGAAGCCTATGTGGTCTGTGCATACATATCTAGATCAAAGAGGACAAAGTTTTGATTCTTGTAGCCAAATTTTGAAAATTTTCATGATTACATTTGATTTTTTTTAAGCTCATTAAAAATCTAACCTATGCTTGTGTGTTCCTTCAAAAGACAAGGATCCAGTACCACAACATGGTACTGGCCATAACAGTTAATTGTATATGTAGCAATATAGCAAAAGTAGTAATGGATATAAACCAAAGATATCTGCCACCCTGTTGTTTCAGAATTGTGCACAGATTACTTTAATATTAAAGGCATACATCTGTACTGTAAAATGGAGCTGGCAATTCTATCACCGCTTATCATGGCCTGGGGAAATTAGGCATTTGTGTGCAATTATCAGTTTTCCTTTCAACTGTCTGCAGACTTTTGGTTGTAGTGATGATGATATTACTGGTATGGTTAACTCCTTTCCCCTCAAAAACAGACATAAGCTGAAATGACAGTTTCTGGCAAGAGAATTTCTGGCAGAGGAAGCAAAGTAGGAAGGGCAGCTCCTGATATAAAACAGCCCACCCTGTCTCGTCTGAGGGAAGGCTTGCTGCCTGGGTATTTCTCGAATCTTTTTGCTGGATGAAAAATTGCCAGAGTTTAAAACATCTAAAGCTTTCCTCTTATGAGAATTATGTGCTTTACAGGTCATGATAAATCCTGACCAAAATATGCAAGTGTGTTTCAAACAGTTCCTTTCCTTCAGTGAGGTTATATTTACAGTGCAATGAGTGGACTTGGATTATAGGGTCCTTTTTCACTCAAGAAAATATATGACTGAAAACATGTATATAGTGTATAAGCAGTCTTCAAGCACCAAACAAAAAATGATGAGAGATACCTCCCTAAAGGAATTACTCAGTCTCTCAACAATTTTCCTTGCATTATTCCTCACACCTTCCCTTCTGCCTCCTTCCCTCCTCCTACCACTCATCATCTGTGCAAGGAAAATAATGCCAGGTTATTCAATGGCCTTGTTATCACAAGAAGTTGTTATGGTAAGTTGAGAAATGGAGTTTGTATAGACTTGTGGTGAAAAGTGCAACCTGAGTTTCCACTCCTGCTGGGAAGTTCAGCCGGAGTCACTGAGGAAATACAAAACCGAGACGGGAATATAGTTTTAAAAAGAGTACTGGCAGTCCAGTACTGTGACTGCAAACAAGGAACAACCACCCATACTGCTCTGCCAGCTCAAACTGGAAAGCTAATGGGGACATGGCCCAAGTGTAGTACAAGAAGTCATACTATACTTCTCCCATGGCCTTCATCTCTGTCACCAATGCTAAAGGTGAATTCTACATTTTATCGCTCGCTCTTCCTTTCAGTGATTGCTCCCTCCATTTTTTAGTTATTTGTTTAGATTTTCAGTACATAAAAATCCTGGCATTACCATTATGGGCTCCGAGCCATCTGAGCAATCTTCTTAAAATACACTAACACAGCATCCATATGCTTACCCAATATGTAACTACTTACCTTCCAGGATAATAACAGAGAGGTAACAAAAACTGTTCAAAGCTTTACAAAATGTCATGAAACTCTGTCACCCTAATTAGGAGTCTACGATTTTCAGTGAATAGCAGAGTTATAGACATCAGTCTGCATGATCCCCTTTTTGAACATACTTTCATGATAAGTCTCCCTTAAACAAGACTGAAAGATTAGACGAGTAGTTGTCCTTAGGAGCTATCTGTCGGAGATCACTGTCGTGTGTGCCCCAGCAGAGACTGATACCATGCAGTTCCCTATGTTCTGGAAGAAATCCACTTCAGAGACAACATTTAGCAAGGCTGGGAAGGCTATCTGAAAGCTAGAAGGAGAGGTACCAAGGAAATGCCTTTTCATGTATGATCTTCTTTCATAATAGCTTCTAGTTGTTGAATTGTTTTCAACATAGGTTCCAAGATTTGGTTAGAGGACCCAATTGAGGTAGAAAATAGTTTGGTTTTCTTGTAAGCTGTAATTGGTACTATTTCTTTTATAGCCAATTTACATGTAAAATTCTCTTGCCCTTTCCAGAGATTCACTGTTTCCCTAGAAGAAAGTGATACTTGGATAAGAGTTCACTTTGTTGACAGTGACCACGTGTATTCTCCTCACAGCACGTGCAATGCTGACTAAGGGCAAAGTCATTTATTACAATTTTCTAAGTGTACTTCAGGTGGTAACTGATGGTGTGAAAGTATGTGAGTTGATCTGTGGCTACTTCATACGCTGTAGCTTGTGAGTTAACATTTCATGCCGGAAGCTGGTTGTGCTACGGAGTATTCCAGACACAATTCAGTGGATGGTTAGTGATTATTGAACCTGTGGAAGAAATCAATGAGCTCCTAGGCCTGCGTGCATAAAGCAAAATGGGAGCTTTTCTTGCATATTCCAAAGATCTACAGTTCTTGGTATTTTGGGACAGTCGCAAAATGGTGTCTCCTTTTGTCAGAAGTGACTAAAGCTCAGAAAGAACTAGAAGCAGCAGGAAGAAGCAAGCCATGTCACTCCTCGTCCTGGCCAGCAGAACTGGTAAACTTCAGGATAGGAACACTACATATTCTTTGCAGCAATACAGCAGTACACCCTCTCCTTTGGTATCACAGAACTTGCAGGGCCTCTCCTTAGGGCAATAGTTTTCTTTTGCAACAACACAGAGACAGCAGAGGCCAGACTTTCAACTTCAAGTGGAAGTTGTATGCTTCTGTAGACAGAAAACTAGAGGAAATGCTATTTAATCAAAACCGTTTGAACCCCTATGATTAAACTCAGGTATTTTTCTCAGGACAGCCTTTTGTTTGTGTGAGATATCACCACAGGGGTCATGCTGCTTAAAGGTTTCAGGACCTGCGTTGGTAACTTTCGTTAATAGGAGCTTCTCCATTAAACTCAATGGGAGCGAGAACATTTGTATGTTGTTTGCCTGAGTATTGTAAGTACAAGCAAATTCAATATACTGAAATTGGTATCAGTGAGCCCCCTGCAGCTCTGCAAGTGGAGGGATTAGTGTCCATTAGCACACTTTTCGCTAAAGTACAAGAAACTATAATTAGCATAAATTTATTGACTAAAACTAAAGGTGGAAACGAAGACCAGGTTTGAGTCTAGTGAAAGAACTTACAGGTAACAGGGAAATGCCCAGCATCATAAACAGATAAACTCAGAATTTTACCCTAGAGAAAGAGGATGTGCCTTGTTTGGACTAAAGGAAACTGCATCCAAGACCAAATTCAGCCCACAAAAGGCACTCGGTAGACTTTTGTCTCTTCAACTAAAAAGGAAACTTAAAAGCAGCAGTAACCTAAGTCCAGTTTTGTCATATGCAATGCAATTCATTTAGCATCTAATTTAAGCATGACTGCATTAGGAAACTTCACAGAAACACACAGAAACAAATGTTTGTTTTAAGATCACAATATGAATGCAGCTGTAGATTTAGCAGACACAGCACTTCTAACTGTTCACAGTAACTTTGGTAGGAATCTTTACAAATTGTGTCCAGTTACAAGAAAAGGAAAACTACCTACTTGTTTCATTGTCTTTGTAAACCAAAATAATCTCCTGCTGTTCCAACGAACACAGATCAAACTAAAAAAGGATACCCTTATTTTACCAACAGAAGCCCAACTCCATTAAGAGGAGCCAGACTGATTATATTATCGTGTCACGTGTGAAAGGAGAATATTTCACAGAACAAAACTATAGGAATCTTTGCCATGGAGTTTACAGCTTAATACCACATTGGGTACATCAGAACAGAAGTAACAAGGTCAAAGAAATCACCAGTCCTCTTTGATTCCTGTTGCTGTACAGCTTTCCTCTCTTCTTGTGTTCATTATTTTATAAGTCAGACTGTTAAAGATACGGGTTCCCAATGGGAACTCTGCTTCAGGGGCTGAGTACAACTGAGAGCCTGTGTGATCATGCATATGCATATTTTGTACAAAATTAAACTCTCCGCTTGGTCCATGTTTCATCTGCCAGTTGGCCAGGTTGGTTATTTATTCCGCTGGGAAGAAGGAGCATCCTTTTTGCCATAAAGCCTTACCCTCCCCTTCCTCCACTCCCATCTATCATTCTTGTAGTGAAGTTGCAGCTACTAATAGATAAACCTTAACTTTTGTTTTTGCTAAGACCTACACAAAATATCTATGTATCAAGACCTGAAACTGGCCCAGATTCTGAATATTTTAGCTCTGTGAAGGGGACAATAGCCATAAAGCCATCTCTACGTTTTTCAATTGCCACAAAAATAAACTATTTGTAGATTAAATACATGGATGCTATTTCTGTTTCTAAGCCTCCTGTTATTATATTTGGCCATTGCTACAACACTACAAAATAATGGATGTTCTTCTGTACCTTTACACTTTATGAAGTTCCTATCACTGAAGCATTCTATACTCCCCTTTTTGAATATTTCATAAATTTGTTTGCCTAAAGCCACTATCTTTCCCTAAAAATAAGTTAAATAAATAAAGCATTACTGGTTTGTTTTTTTTTTTAGAAGCACTTCCAAATTTCCCTCACTTTCAGACTGCACAGCAAGACCTGTCTTGGGTTTCCCTGCCTCCTTCCCTAAAGCCATGAGAGAGAGCCTGAAATTCCACATCAACAGCTATATGTTTTTTCTCTTTGAACAAAGCATCATCACCTTAACATCTGAACAGTAAAATTCCACCTTTCCTTTTTATTTTCCCATGCATTATTTAAACATGCTGTTCTGAAATCTACAATTAGGGTACTCCTGGGTGGCTACAATCAACAACATCTTTATAGTCTGATACAGCAGCAAATGTGGGCTATCCAGGACAGTTTCACACATTTGTTTGCTATATAGTAGCCTCGATTTTAACATGATAATCTAATTTAGTAAAAAATGAACTGAAATCAGATTTACTGCAAAACCTTTTAAAATTTAATTTTCAGACCAGCAATCAATGCTTATTCAGTTTCCATCTTATCCCTGCTTTGCCTTTTTGCAGATGCTTAAGTGACATTAAATTAAACAATTGCACAAATTTTAAAAACTGTAGGAAAATTACCATCTGCACTTAATTCAGGAATATAAAGGTCCACAAAAATCACTCTTTGTGAGCATTTTTCTTAACAGGATAACAAAAAAATGCAAAAATTCTCATGGTAGAAGTGGTATACGTATGTATTTGTGGCATTCTGTCTTTCAAATAATTTTGAAACACAAGATGACAGAAATGAAGAAAAGAGATCTCACTATCATCTCACCCAAAACCTTACTCAGTTTCCGAGATGTGACTGTTAGGATTAAATATTAAAATATCTTCAAAGAAAGAACTACGTTGAGACACACAGTAATAAAGCCCATTATTATTCACAGCCATAAACAGTATCAAACTATTATCTGCTTAGTATTATACTTCACTACATTTCCCCTAAAACGATGCAAAATAAAAATACAATCCTGTAAACAACAATTACAACAGAAAGAAACAAAAAATAAAGAAATCTTAAACTTACATTGATGTGTTATTATAGGTCCTGCACAGCAAGTAGCCCTAAGGGTACATTTTAGGTTTTTTATCCATGCTCCGTTCTTGTTGCTGATGTGACCACTTAGGCACATGGTCAAGTTGCAATCAGCTTCTCTCTTAGTGATGTATGAGAGCTGTGCTGATTTATCTAGTCCTTCTGCAGCAGATTAGCACTAATGTTTCTGCTTCTGCATCCTACCTTTCTTTAGCGGTAGACTCTGCATTATCATTGGCAATCCAAATTAAAGAGCCAGTGAATGTAGCACAATTTTTTTTTCTTTCCGAAACCATCGCAAAGCAGGTAGTGTCACACAAATACCATGTTTTTATCCACTGAGCCTCTTTTTTAGTATCTTTGGCAAGAACAGTAGTCAGAGATACAGAAGAATGGTTCAAATAAGTCTGCTATAGTCTTTCAGCGATTTATTCTGTTAAAGCAACATTCTCCTATGCAGATAGCCCTAGGCAAGAGATGGCTATAATACACCAACATTTCAGCCAAAAACATGGGATTTTCACTTTGTAACACAAAGGTATTAGATACGCATGCAGTGGAATTCTAGCTTATCCCAAAGAAGTGGACAATGTGAAATTAATTAATGCAAACAGGGCTTACGAAGAAAAGCAAGCTAAGTACCTTATATGTTAAAGGCACTTACCGTATAAACTCATTTGGTTAAAGACTATTTCAGTGCCTTACAGTGTATGTGTTGATTACGAATTCTCTCTTTTCTCCTTAGGACTGACATATTTTACACTACAGGATTGTCGAATTCAGCTGTTGAAAGTATTACAAATAACCTGACTGAACCTTGTTGTTACTATTTTGACTTTCCAGCAAACAAGTAGTATTTTAACAGTAAAATGCAATTGTTAATTCATGATCTTTTCAACTCCAGACAGCATGAGACACAGCTGTTTAAAATTTCATTAGGACTTTGAAAAATATTTAGGAAAAAATGGATGTCTTAGACCATCTAGTCTTGAAAATGTGAACATTCTGACAAGTTTGCTCACTGTCAAAATGACTCATATCACTGCTGTTCCTAGCTGCTACTCTTTCTGATCACAGAAGACAAATATTCCTCCCTGGTTTTAAGAAACAAATGCCATACCTGAATATTAAACAAGAAATCTGTGCCACTTAAACACTAGTAATATTTCCATAGCAGAAGAATTTCAGCTACTCATAAAGACCTCCTCTCTGGTTATTATCTGCATTCATTTTAGAAAAGCAATACATGGAGTGTCTTACCCTAAACAGGAAACCAGGAAAGAAAGAAGGAAGGAGATAGAATTAACTCATTACTTTATTACAAACCCTAAAACAAAGAGGGGCTATTTTTGCTCTAATATGATAGTCTACTGTGGCAAAATCCATTCCAAAGAGTTTTCTAGCTATACTTATTGTCACACCTGCCACAGGAGCACAGCAACCTTGGGGACAGAATGTAACGAAGACCTAAGCACGCTTATTAGCGGACAATTGTTACAAAGGCAGCTTTAGATCTAGTTGCAGGACTGCACTTGACTTCTTCAAGCTTCCCCAGCTTTCCTCCTCTTCTGGTGTGCTGTTCGTAAGCAATGAAATCGGTGACTGCAGAAGGGCATCCAGAAGCCAGAGCAAGACTCTCCTGAGGAAAGGTACCTGAAAAAAGTTTCAGAGCATCCCCAACACCGAGCTGCTAGCAGCTGACTAAACGGAAACACTGAGGAGCTGATGTACCTTCAAACTCGTGACCTCCCAGCCTTCAGGCAGCTCCCTGCACATTCTGAGTGAGCATCTTACGAGTCTGAATTTGAGAAGTCTCTCTGGACAATAGGTGCCTACCACCACACATTCAAAGAACTGAAGGTCTCTATTTCAGGAAAGATGGAGGCAGAGCACTGCATATCCATCTGGCTTTGAATCCTCCTCAGGACTGGACTCACGCAAAGAGCAGTAATTCTACCTTCATTTGCCTTCTCTGGGCAATGAGATTCAAATTCCCAACTCTCATGGCTCAGGACAGTGTCCTAAAGAAACAGCTACACTCTTCTAGCAGTTCTCCAACCCTCACCCTTCTGTGGAGAAATGTGCTACAATGCCAAAAAAGAATTCAAGATTCACCACATCAGAGAAGGAGCAGAATGGTGCTGAACTTCCTGACAGGCTTCCACCAACAAAAAAGTGTGATGTGGATGTGGCAAACAAAAGTGAAAAGTGCTGCCAATTCTAAAGACGGTATCAGTTGTAAGGACACTTTTTCACTAAGAACTGAAACCAACTTTGGACACCATGGTTTCATGTAGGTCTTTGCTGTACTAGGAAAAAAGGGATATTAGCCAAAATACTGATATCTGGTGCAGAAACAGCACTGGAGCTGTTATTGCAGGTACACACAAAAAGTTACTCTAAAAAGAGAATTCAACTCCACTTTAAACACACAATTTTTTTTGTCCACAGACTTCCACTGGAAGTTAGTTTTGGGATCTCGTTGCTCTGATGGTTAGGAATAAACTTCTAATGTAAATCCAAGCTGCATTAGCACTCACCTGGTCCTAAGCAGCGCTGCCTTTTAACAGTGAGCGGTGGTCTTACGTATTTATAAACAGCAATCATACCCCCTATCAGCTTTCACATCAACAGACGAACCAAGACATGCCCTTCTAGTCTTATCATATAAAATAGACGTTCCCCCTCCCTTACCATGGTAGTGCTTCTCTGCACCCATTCCAGTTTGAGTTCATCTCGTCTAAACGTGGGTGAGCAGAACCATATATACTGCATTCCACTCAAGGACTTACCACAGAATTTATTTTAGTAGACCAAACAAACTATGGTTTTAATACATGGTTGCAATAAAACTTAAACCTCCTACCATCTTGTCACCAGCAGCTAAACACTACAACAGCTTTACCTATAATGGAATTCTGACATATACCAACTGGGATGTGTTATATTATATTTTCTCTGCTATACTACATGAGGTCCTGAAGTAACAATCAACATCAATCTGCATTGACTTACATCAAGCAAAAATATGAATATAACATTACTGCTGGCCCACTTGCTTAACTCCCAATTATTTACTGAAATAACATGTCGGTTCTCTCAGCAAAGTTGGTTCCACATCTACTCAGTAGGGAGAAGAAATAGCCATTGTATCACTTTCGCCACTAAACTGCATCATTCGTCCTTCCTAAGCCCCAGTGGTTTGCTTAAGTATTACATACAAGCTATGCAAATGACACACTAATACTTCAAACATGTAAATGGATTATATGTATTTCTACAGGAAATTACTCAAGGCAATTGAGAGTGTAAAGTGAAACAAATTATCATCTATAACTGAAAACATGCAAGAAACTTTTAATTAAACATGACTTCTCTACTGACAAAAACACATTAAAACCTTACTAAAAGGCAAGATAGCTAATTGGGGAGAAAAAGGAATACAACGTTTTGTAAAGAGGGTGTTGCTCAAGGAAAAAACATTATTTCAAAAGCAGACTTTTAAATGTATTTCTAATTTATTCTTTATTTCAAGCCCACTTCAATTTCAAACAAATAAATACATGCAGCTAAAAAAAAAATGCAGGCTCTAAAAACCACAGATATCAGCGTGCTTACTTAGGTAAGTAACTAATTCGTCTAAAATGTCAAATATTAGATTGAGACAGGTAAGAAGAATTTTGGAGGTTAAATGATCAATACGATTATTGTTTGGGGGACATCTAAAACTTAGCAAAAACTACACACACACAAAAAAAAAATCACAGCGTTTTTTAGCCACAGAGTCTCATCACAGAAAGGGCACCTAGCTGCTTGTGCTGAGGCCCCAAGAAAGCATACAGTAAAGGGCAACTCTTCCTAGAAGTTGAGAGTCTTTGAGTTCAGGTAAATGTTGCATATGATACAATTGGATGTCCATAGCTTGTGCAACCATTCAACAATCATCAAAAAGCTTTCAGCAAACAAATGTATATTATCTTCTCACTTTGCATATGGAGAAAACAAGAGGGTAAAATTAAGTGCCTTGAACAAAATCACAAAAGGACTTGTGGTCTTCATGAGACAGGTTTATATGACCTGCCTTTTTTACAGCTAGAAATCACAATAGCTGCGTAGCAGAGCTGGCACATCTTAGGCTTTCCACAGGGAAGAACATAGGAATTTACTGGTCATCTATCTAATCAGTGACAGACCATTCCGCCCATGGAGCACTGCCATGACATGGAAAAATTAAAGGAATATGCTACAAGTTTCAAAAGGCCAACTCAGAGCTTGCCCTACATTTTAACCTCGGTCAGCAAATTACCCTGGGGATAATACAATTTACGCCAGCAAAAGCTGTTTTACAACTATTCCTTATACCAGCCCTTCATTAGGCTAACTATAAACCCTGTTTTCCCAACGTAACACTATGACATTTCCCCCACAACCTTGCCAGCAAAATTTTAGTATAGACCTGGCTTTAGTCAATAGAAGACTAAATAATCAATAATGTTTAGGGAAAATAAATCAGTAAGAACACTTTAAACCCAGGTATCCAGTTTACATTTCAAGGCTCTCTCTACAAGAAAAACAGCAGGGAAAAACAAGAAAACTCTCTGCAAGAAAAACCAGGACATTTGTTTCAAAATAGAAGTTGGGATGGGATTTGAAATACAGAGATCCCTAAAAATGAGAGGAGTCTACTAGCTGCAAACTGCACAGGCCCCAGTGTCGGCTGAGCAAGCAGCAAGCATCAACTAAGACCAAAATAGAAGAGACTATATATATCTTGTACCATGGACTACAGAATCCACTTGCCAAACAACACAGTACTCAGAATCACTGGAAAAAGCTGAATAGGTAGAAAGCAAAAGCCTACACCTTCTCCTACGAAATAGCTAACAATCAGCCTCACTCACGTTTTTCCTTAGAACAACAGTGCTACAATGAAGCTGAATTTCTCACTTTTCTGGGCCTATATGTCTGCTTGCATTTAGTGGCAGTGTTGTGAAATGTCTTCTTCCACTTCCCACGTCAGATCAGACTACAGGTGAAAGACGAAACAAAGGATGACCGTTATAAACTGTCTTACTGCATGGCAACGTAACATTGTGTTTTATCCCTTGTTTTGCCTTAAAGAATCTTTGTCATGCTGAATCTATCATTAAATTTATATCTAATAACCAAGAGAGCTAAACTTACCTTTAAAGCCTTCAAACCCAGCCAGATGAAATAGCTTCCTCAACTGAGAACAGTGCATCTGCCCAATGGACAGATACAGCCTCACAAAAAAACGTTAAACTTCAGAAAGCCCATCTGTAAAGGCTATTGTAAAACACACTTCGAAAAAACATTGAGAAGGTCAAAACCCAACTTGGGTGAAGAGAACATGGAAAAAATGTTTTGGCAAATGTAGACAGATACCCTAGGTAAAGAGGTAACATTACATACAGCGAATGTGGGACAGGTTTCTTATCCGGAGATCAATGCCATGAGCTGTTCATGAGATACTATTCACTGTACGGGGGTTGGGCTAGTTGACCTCTAAAGGTCCTTTCCAACACAAAACATTCAATGAGTCTATGATACCATAACTTTCTCCACCTGCAACTAAGTTTAGAGTAAGTAAATCTAGGCATGCTAAGTACACTGTTTCTTTTCAGTGGGGGATTCTTTTCACATTTTTCTTTGTTTTTAACAAGCCTGGATTTGATTATGAGAACTCATGATACTCAGTGCATTTTTCTCACTGTTCTGTGCAGAAAAGCTTTTATAAGTTTCTGGTTCCTAGCATCAACCTCTAATCTCAATAAGTAAGACTTGTGTAAGTTTTCTCAAAGAAGTGTACTGCAAAAGGTAAAGGCAATCATGCACTAGTAAAAAGCCATGAGTCCAAAGAGGAATTGGACCTGGTACTAAAATATTATTGAAAAATGAGCTACAGCTGTTTAACAACACTGCATTTTGAAAATCAAAGCCTCTGTGAGAACATAAATGAGTAAGTGTCAGGAGGTCAACAAGCATCAGGTTTGTTGAGTACGCACAGAAACAAGAGTTACTTGTTTCAGCCACATCAGAGAGACAAGCACAACATTAATAATCAAACTTCTGATAAGCAATTTCATTCTGAAAACAGAATGAGGTTGCTTAGTATACTTTCACTTGAATATTTACAGAAATCCTGCATAGAAGGGGACTGGGAATATTTTCTACTAGTCACTGAAATCAACTGTGCGCACTTTGAATGTTGCACCTTCTGCAAATATCATGTATAATTATTATATTTCTGTTTTACCTTCCTGACCTTGGTTAGCTGCTACTAAGCAGTTAGCCACACAATTTTTGACTGGAGAATAACATGTGACATTAAGCAAAAATATGAAGTTGGACGTGAGTTTGGGGTCACTTCTTCCTCCACACACTTTCTTGCAACATGGGCGCAGAGGGATACTCCACAAACACCAGAACACATCTGCGACATGTGGAAACAAATGCTTTATCATATTGCGGTAACCAACAGTATTCACTGAGACAAGAAATAATTCAGAATTTATGTTTTTTATTTATTTAATGATGTACATAGCGATAGAGGGGCAAATGTAGAAGAACAATAAATCATGATAAGAGGTCATTGTGAAGCAGTGCCAATAAAAACCTTAATTTTCTTTAATTTAAATGTTAACAGATGTGCCAAAGAATAACAGAATACAGGTTGCACTGATTTATGCTGTGGTGAATTTTGTCCATTGACAGCTAGGAATAACTCAGAAGAGGAATGAGTGAGTTACTCAGGTGAGTAAGAGAGAAAAAGAATTGGAATTACATATTCTTGTCAATAACTTACTTTCTAATACCCTTTCCCTTCTTTTATTTGAGAGTGAATTTTCACAATTGATTCTGTAAATCTTTACAATACCAGAACTGTGGTAATTTTCCACTATTTGCCATCCAATGCACATGGACGACACAATTTACACCACCACTAACCACTTTAGTTCAGGCTGTATCTAGCACAAGGTACTAAGGTACCTTACAGTTAACATAAACCCAAAAATACTTGGAAATTACTTTTCAAGAGTGAAGCAGAAAACATTACTACACTTAGATCAGACAGCCTTCACTCACAGTTAACAGAAACAAATCTGTAAAGCAGCAAAACCTATTTAACCAAAGTTGGAGGCTTTACATGTGGATTGCTGTTGGGTGTTTTCTTTTAATCACTGAAGTAGTGGAAGAAAGGAATGCAACAACTGTCACAAATTTGGATACCAGTAAAATATTTACTAGTCGTAGATCATCTTAAAAAAAAATGAAAATGCCTTGGGTAGAAGCACTGTCATGCAAATTAACAATTAGTTAAACGACTGCAAACAAAAGATAATGAAACATGGCAACACATAAAAAGGAGGTGTCTAAACAAGTACTAAGGGGGTAGGTTCTGATTTTTTTTTTATCGTAATCTCAAAGGGAGAAAAAACAACTTGATAACACATTATGAACGCACTACAGAAGAAGGCAAAAACACTGGACAAAAAATAAATATAATAGGTAAGTCTCTAGGGAATTAGCAATGCTGAGGAAAAGATCCATTTGGGAAAATTCAATGGAGACATTGATGTAGAGCTAGTGAGTGAGCAAAGTCTTGGAAACAATAATCCTGAACATAGTTGGAGTATACAGCACACCTAGTACACATCTTTTCTAGCTCTGTAGAGATATTCATGCAAATTTAACTACAGTGACAGTCTTTCTTAATGCAATAGCAAAACGCTGTTATTTCAACAATTATCAAATTCTGGCATGTAAACCTGATAGTAAACATCAGATTAGGTACGTTCCAGATATATAGGAAAGACAGGGTCATAAAATTTTGTGCTCCAGAGAGTTCATACGAAGAAGCACGATAGCATTTCAGGAACATTAAGAACAGTTATGTGATTAGTTTAAGTTATGACAGAACATCGACATGACCACAGTGTGCAAACAGTGAAGGATATAAATACTGAGGACAGAGAGAAATCCTCTGAGGGGCATGAAAGCAGTACAGAAAAGAACAAAGAATCAACGCTGAAAAATTTTGGAGGGGAAATCAGAATAAATTTGGTAGTAGCATGTGATGCACTTGGCTGTGGAATGTTTCTCCTAAAGCAGCACCCACTGACAAGCCATTTGGCATGGATACTTAAAATGTGCAAAGACAAAACATTAGAGAGCCTACAAGAGAGACCAATAGCTCTCCGGAGGGCAGATGGAGAGAGTGAATGGAACGAGAGAAATGGAAAGAGAAAGATCTCATTAAATAAAGACATAATTTTACTTCCAAAAGAAGGGATGGAACCAGTCCTGCTCTTGAAGACTGGTGAGGAGGAAGCATGACAGGTTTTTATTTATGCAGGATGCTATGCTGTTACATTCCATTTTTACAAAACAGAAACAGTTTATCGAGGGGTCTTCTACAAGATTCTCTGAAATAGCAGATACTGGTCAAAGCAAGAGACAGAAGAGATAGTATGTGGAGCCTTTTGCCACAGGCATGGCAAATTCTACAGTCCATTATTGCAACAAAATTAGTGTAATTGGACAGGTTTCGCTTAAGAATATCATGTCCTTCTACATACTGCTAACAAGAGTAAACACAACTTAATAAACTCCACCATCTTGTTTTAAGATGCCAAATACTTAATCCATGCTGCTGCTCTCTCGCCGTGCAGAGTACCTAACAAAATAAGACTGTCTTCCCCCCACGTCTCTTACGCAGCAGTCTGTGATTAATGCGTAGTGTAAATAGGTGAGCACTGCTGTGGCAGTAAAAACGCCAAGATAAAGTTTCCACTACAGAAGGCAGCATGTTCATGACCAGTAATGCCCTGCTTACAGTTTGAAAATTAAACTAGCAACATTAAGAGACTTTCTTTTCTATAGTATCAAAAGTTCCATACATGTTTCTATTTATTTTCATGTTGCTGAGCAATCTGATTTGGTGACAGTCACATGGGCATCTTGTATAGCAAATTCTACTCACACAAAGCAAGCCATTCAAAAATGTTCGTTCAAAAAGGACACATCTAATATAAAGATAGCATTCATTATTACTTTAATAGCTTTCAAAGTAAGAGGTGCTTTTTCCTTCTGTATGAAGCTCTTCAATGTCTTAAATCAATAATTTTCATTTGTACAGGTAGCAACAGCATTATCAGATAATAAAGATAAGCATACATAGACTGAAATAAAGAAGAGAAAGTTTTAGCAGTAAAGGTATACTTAAAAGGAAAAAATCAACAGAAATGTTAATTGGCAAGAACAGAAGAAACATGCTAAAGCTTTGCATTAACTGGGCACAACGAAGAATAAATAGTCAATCACAGTCAAGAACCTATTTATTTCTAGACATGTAATTATTTTTACATATACATACTACTATAAAGAGTGAGCTTTGCCATTGTTGTCACTCAGGGGAGTAGGCAGATATAAAGTACCTCTCCATTTCCCTGCAAAAGCTGCTTGCAACAGAACAGCATCACAAGGGTTGTTTTTTGTGGGTCAACTGTTTTCTCACACATTAAAAAAGCATGAAATTCATACTAGTAGTATGAATTATTTTGTTAAATAAGGAGGGAAACTATAACTCATGGTCTGCTTCTGGATATCACAACCATTAATTAAATTTTCTTCAATACAGATTAACTCAATTCTTATCCAAAGACATTGTCCAGTTAATGGATACCAGGAAAGGTAATTCACCTACCATTCTGTAATGATACTTGGATTAACAGTATGGATGCCCATGTAAAATCAACCCCTTTGAGAATTCTTATGGTAGTAAAATCTGTATTCCTACCATTGCTAGAGCTTGAAGCATTTCCAGTATTTCCTGTGCCTCGCACCTTTACATAATTTTAGAGTACAAAGTTGACAACAATCCATTCAAGTGCCAATATTTGTGGGCTGACTGGTAGCATGCACCATTTTCTGAAGGCATATCAAGTAATTCTTCAGAATGGTTAAAAGGCAGAAAAACCCACATTCTGTTGTTAAAACACGAAAAGTCTGTCTCTTAGAATAACATGACATGAAGTACATTTTTTACATGAGATCAGATGGAAGTAACACCTTCTATAAGGCAACTCCATATGGCAGTTGTATGCAAATACATCAGACAGAAACAACCTGCAAAGATGGGAGTTTTGATGCGAACTTCCACTGTAACCTCAAAGCATATAATCTTTCAACCATACCACAACAACAGCACAGGTACGTGCCCCAGCTATTACATTCTCAGATTGAAGTGTAGCTCTTCTTTGACAAAGCATTACATAAAATGGGTGCTTTCTCAGTAATAAATCTGCTACTCCATCAGTGTATTCAGACATATCTGCTTAATTATCTACACTTTTACTACATTTCACTCCCTCAGTTCTGCAGAGCAAATACACCAAGAAATACGAAGTGATGGCATAATTCTCACCAACTTCAATAGTGCAACAATTATCTCCTAACTGCTTGGTGATCCCTGGTTATCTAATAGGATCTAAATGTCACAGATAAACCTAAGGAGAAATACCCAATGATCTCATAATCAGAGATCAACAAAACTGGCATTAAATACTAGCAGGAAAAAAAAATGACAAATGCAGAAAGAGAAACCATATTCATAGATCTGTGGAAGAGATGCACACCAGAAAACTGTCTGAGAAATGATGGCAGAAAGAAAAAGGCCTTTCAAAAATGTTTCATAATTCTAGAGAGGATACAGGCTTGAAGGGTATTGGCAGACAGAAAGAAGAGAGAAAATAAGCCTGTACTGAGCTTTTAATCTTTCCTTAATTGTACTGAGAGTCTCTACCATTATCCCCAGAGAGAATTAAGCATAAAAGCCTAAGTAACTCAAACAAGTTCCCTTATAACTCATTCCTTTCAGAACAGCATGATGTCTTTGAACAACTCTGTTTCTCAAAGACCAGGTCATACAAAAACCATACTGGAATGCATATGTTTATTATGCTAAAACAAAATGATGATATTGTTTCCACTAACCTGTACTCAGGAATGCCTGGATAGGGTTTTATGGAAATTAACAGAACAAATTTAGTTTATCTATTTTGGAAAATGAAGGGGTTAATACTCCAAGAAAATGGTTTGGATTGGTAGTGAGAAAAGATATTTTTCAAATGTCAAGAGAGAGGTGGAATGCAAAATTAAATAGAAATTACTCAGGAAACGGTCAGAGGTTAAACAGTAAGCAAGCTGAATTATATCAATAAGTACTAAATGCAGGATGGCAAGGTTTAATTTTAAATGCTCATTATTTATCAACCTCAAACAAATGGTATAAAAGCCTGGTTTAGAGCTAAGTACGGCATCTAGAAAGACAAGAGTATTTTATCAACATAACTTAAAATGAACAGAAGTTCAGTCAGAAGATATTTAGTGTGTAAACTTTTATTTGTGAGTTTCAGTTTTCTTTTAACTTCTTCATTTGAAATTTAACTGAGAAACTGTTTTAAGCAGAGTTCAGAGGAAATACACACTAATAGTCTTATCTAATCAGGCATGACATGAAGGATAAAGAAATTGAGCCTTAAGCATCACACCAGACTAATAGCATGAATCCACAAATTCTGATAAAACACTGATTTCAGCAACAGCCTGTAACATAAATATTAGATGAAAACATTAATTCTGTGAATATGCACTACATTACAGAGTATAAAAATACAGGTAGCACATGCCTTAGAAGGTCATCATGTCTTATTATGCATTGTTCTTGAATATTTGTGGCATAAACAACCATTCACCAAACGAAAAAAAAAAATTATCCATGAATAGGTTGTCCCACAAATCCTGTTGAGATTCAAACATTTCAGAGGGCCTGCTGGCCCCTCAAGGCATATTTCAGGTCTGATATTTTCACATTGCTGGCAAACAGATTTCTAGGAATTTTGCAGCTCACCGAACTAATGG
>Ga0181612_166775_pt1 | contig 32580 bp, 18 predicted proteins | sample HoacroProtozoa21_FD_119630 | JGI IMG/M metagenome (GOLD analysis project Ga0181612, IMG submission 119630) | Hoatzin crop microbial communities from Cojedes, Venezuel. Combined Assembly of Gp0051906, Gp0051904, Gp0051908 | reverse complement strand
TGCCCCTTGTCCTGTCACTGGGCACCACTGAAAAGAGCTTGGCCCCATCCTCCTGACACCCACCCTTCAGATATTTGTAAGCATTTATTAGGTCCCCTCGCAGCCTTCTCTTCTTCAGGTTGAACAAGCCCAGCTCCCTCAGCCTCTCCTCGTAGGGCAGATGTTCCAGTCCCCTCATCATCCTTGTAGCCCTAACCTTGTAACCCCCAGACCTGTATTTAGACTATAGGATACGCTAGAGTGACTGCAGCTACTCAAAGGCCCCCAAGGATATATATCTACCACTCAGTGATCCCTTCCATCCCCTCTCCCTGTGCACATATTTTTTAGAATTGGCTCTCAGTCTTTGTTGTGACACTGTATTTTAATTAAAACACACAAACCAGACAGATGATTCATAAGGAAACCTCCCCAACAATAACAAACGTCCAACAGACATTGCTTGGACTGGCCATCTATCTCAACTATTAAATCCTTAAAAAAAAATACCAGAAGGCTGAGATGCAGGCAGCCCTTAAAAGCACCTTTTTAATTCATATCCTCCCACAGCCTACCACAAGACTACTGTGGAATTACTATACTTAAACTAATGCTTGGACTCCTCTTTCTTTTTCTACACCTAGTGGAAGTTTCCCCCAGGACACCTCCCACTGCCTTCCTCCCCACTGAGAAACTGAAACAGAATAAAAATCCAGCAATCTCTTACCACCATGGCTACTGAGGTAACTGAGCAAGGGACCTGGGCTCGTGAGAGAAGACCCTTGCTCCCCAGAAGAGGGAGTGATGCCCACCACCGCTGGAAAAAGCTGAGGTATTATACAGCAAATAGAGGTGGCTGCTGCATGGAGAAGCTCCATTTATTTCCATGGGACTTCATCTCACAGTAGAGCAGCAACAGGAGGTGCCACTAGGCTCAATGTCCCCCAAGGGTACAGCACCCTACCAGCCAACTCACTCCCACTTCCAGGATCGGCAGACTCCCCAGACAGCCTTCCCTCCTACAGGACGGCTCAGCTTTGACAAGACCACCTCTCCCCAGCAGGCAGATCAGCCAGCCATTAGCCCTTCTACCTCTCCACCACCAGAACAAGGACGACACCTTCCTGGCACACAAGAGACAGGAGGGAGACGCAATTTAAGGGGGTGAAACCATAGCAGTACTGAGCACTGTGGGTACCAGAAGTCCCACAAATTTGTGGTTCTGGCATGAGTGATGGTGTCCAGTGTTGGTATGGCATGTATCAGCACATCCAGCTGCATTGCAGACGCCCTCAGAAGCCAAATCTCTGTGAGCTATGAACTGCTGCCCCCATCTCAAGATGATTCACTCAGATGCTAAAACTTTAAATGTCACTATTGTTAACTCACAGCTCAGCAAAACATGCAAGAAAAGGCTGGGAAGGGATGGATTAGGAAAGTCTGTACAATTAGTGTGAGTCACAGCTCATTTTGGCACCACCAGTGAATAAGTTGTGCGCCCACCACTTTTTCGTTGCCTTCAAGAAGCTGAACTCCAAGGCAGGCGATCTGAGCCCATCTACAAAGGACCTAGGCTTCAAAGTGAAGCCAAACCAAAGGAGCCAAGCAGAGCTTATGGGTGTATTCCAAGCCCACAGAGAGAGCGATCTCAAAGGGTCTGAAAACATTTGCACAAGACAGTTTATCATAAGAGAAACATATGATTTTCCAGCTGTTAGCCATCTTCATGGAGGTTTTAGGAACTCTTGTTCACAAAGCCTATACTACCAAAGGCTGAATTTCTGCTCCCCTCCAAGTCAGATACTTGTTACAGTCCTGTCTTTGCTGAGCAGACTTTCTAACTGGAGCTTTCCCAGACCAAAGTGTACGCCCAGCTCCAGTCTTCCTTGACCCAGCTTTGCATGTTGCACCAGAAATGAAGGTGCAAGCTCAACAGCCACAATGCTGGATGGAAGCCGACTTTGCTAAGTTGACAGTATGCCAAGTATGCATGGTTTTGCCAAGGAGCAGGCAACACAGCGCCTGTTGCTTTCTGTTGAGTGCGGGTGAGAAAGCAAAGTGGAATCTCTATCAAACACAATGGAAACAAAGATTTTGTGGTAACAAGCAAAGAAGTTATTGCTGCAGGCCAGAGAGAAAAAATTCATACCAGCCAATGGATGTAGGGCAGAGCAAAGTGCATGGTTTGGAGAATATGGACAGAAGAAAATAATTTATGCTAACTACATAACAGGCTGTGCCATGGAGAGGGGAGTGCATGGACAGGAAAAGTCCTTTGTTTTTTTTTTAATTCTAAGACTGCTGTGACTACAATACCATTTTATTTAACATCATAGCCATATTACCAAACGGACTGAAAACTTGGAAAGCTTAAAAACAGCACGGCACTGCCTTTCTTGCATTTTGAAAGAATCTTGTCATGACTATAGGGAGATTGTCAGTAAACAAATTGGGTATGGTATCATTAGGCATGTCAAGGATGTAAGAAAACATGTAGGAGACAAATAAATACACTTACATGCAAGCCCACACAAATGCTCTGACTTTACATCTAGGTTATCAAGGCTTCCAAAGTGAAAAAAGAGGAGGTTTACAACATGTTTACCATCTCTCCATCAGGCAAATGCCAGAGCACTGTTGCTGGAAGTGCTGTGCTAATCAAGGCATTGTATTTAAAGATTGTATTTTTACAAGTCCAGAGACAGATCAGTCTCAGGTCATTCCTGATGCTTCATTATATTTTGATTTTGTTGCTTTTCATTCCAACTGCAGCTTCACAGTTGAAACAGCTAGTCCTCTCCTCCTATCCTGCAATGGTGTACAACATTCCCAGAGAACTATACAACAGTGGGACTGAGCCTGCAGGTCTGTGGAGACCTTAATTAGTCTAAGCCAGGGTTGTGGCATGCCAGTCCTCCTCCTGCTTGTGCATTACCTCTTTCTCCTTCACCAGTGCTGGCAGTTATCCAGTTATATGGCAAGCTGGCTAGCCACCAGCAACAGCAAGCTCTGCTCCCGGAAGCAGCTCACTCTGCAATTACAGGAGCAACGGTTTGGGCATTAAGTTAGAAGTTAACTGGTCAGTACTTCAGTTGTGGTTCCAGAAGCAGGAGTTACCAGTGGTGGAGTCAACAGGTATCCGAGATCAACTTATGTATCTATTAAAGAAAGTATAAAGTCTTCTTTCCCTGACCATTGTAGAAAAATCTGAAGAGACGGCTTCTTTGCCCAGATTATTTTGACCCAAGAAGGACTCCATGTTTTTCTTCTGGACCACACTCCTGGTGATTCCTGGTACTTCACTGCTCTCTCACACTCAAAAAATATACACACACACCCTCATCGCACTGGGTTGGAGACCACTGGACTTCTGCCCCACCTACTTCAAAACTAGTATCCTATGCACTGGGCAGCATCATCCGTCAGACTAATTCAACCTGAATTAACTACTTGCTCTCCAGTGAACACTGCTGCCCACCGCTTCCAAGCAGATTTCACCTAGCCCACATTGCTGGAATTTTAGAGAAAATCAGCAGACCTATTCTTCTTCTAAAAGGATTTAAACCGAGCCCTCTTATACATCATCATGATGCTGTTGATGATCAGTATGGCTTTATTTGGTTGCGTCTTCTGTATACATAACTCCAAAAAGATACTTCCCAATGAAAAATAAATATTGTTTAATAAATAAATAAATAAAAACATCCACTCAGAAATAGATTCCTCCAAAGCCTTTCCCTGTCACTGAAGCATGATGTTCAATATTGATCTTTGCTTTTTGATATGCTGGGAAGAAAGAAAATGGACCAAGAACATTTCAACCTTGTTTCCTGCACAAAGTCATGTAAGCATTGTTGATATCTATTGCAGATGTGAGAGTTATGTTTGGATACAGGCTCCAGTGCCTCACAGCTTTTAGCCACACAGAGATTGACAAAGCCAGAGTCAAAATAGCTCTTTTCAGTTTCCCACAGCAGCAATGTCATTCACCCTAGCACAGATGATCGGCATTTCCCCGATCTGATTCCCAGGCATCAAAGAACCTCTTACAGAGCTGAACAATCCTTGAGACAAGACAGCTTGGGGAGGGAGGATTTCCCAAAATCCAACACGAATTTTGGAGGCTGCTCTGCCTCTGTGTGTACCTGTCGGCAATTCTTTTTTCTCTCTAGTACAGCATAAATCATCAATGTGCCAGAAAGTTTCTCTTATCACTCTCTGCAAAAGACTGGCTTGTTTTCTGCTATGCAGAGCATCAACATGAGAACACCCTTGAGCAGGTGCAGACCAATGTCTCTTGTAAAGAAGTTACCACCACTTCCCAGCATGTCTAAAGTAAATGCAGAAAATAAGGAGCTGCTGTGCATTGATGGGGGTGGGGAGAGGCAAGAGGACATTTATTCCATGTTGTTAAGTCCTATAAAGGTATTGGTTAGGTTTATCAGCAGTGGATGGATTTGGGGTTAGGATCATCAGGAGAGGAGGATTTAAAAGGTCCCTTATTTCCAGTGTCCTTCCCCTTTTTATGGTGCCCCCTTTTTTTTTTTTCCACAAGTAAATTAAAATTGTTGCTGCAGCATTGCTGACCTCTTTCACACAGGGCATCAAATCTCCAAAGAGTCCCTTAAAGCCCTGTCCTTTCCCAGTGCTGTATCCTATTAGTGCATTGACCCTTTGTGCATCCAGCAGAGCTGCTAACCAAAAAACGCCTTTGGAATCTGAAAGCTGCGGCACAAAGGCAGCCCTTGGGTTTGAATAGGGCAGAGCGGAGGGTTTATTCCTCCTTGGAGCGAGCTCTTCTACGTGGCACGGGGGTTACGGCTGAGCAGGCGAGGAGAGGGTTTGGGCCCTTCAGCAGATATAATTCTTCTATTAAAAAGGAACAAATTGGAGCCTATACTAACGGTTTCCCAAAACAGAGCTCTTACCAGCTGATTTTGGTTGCATAAGCGGCCTCAGACATAGCCAACTTCCCAAGCCTAGTTCACCGTGGAGGAAAAACTCTGGGAAAAAAAAAGTCTGGGTTTGAATCTGGATCAGAAAAACAGCAGTCCAGTTGTGTACCACAAAAGGGTATCCCATTCAGAATGCAACAAACAGAGCACTTAGAAAAACAAAAGGTCTTTCAGGTATTAGAGCTACAAAAGCTTTCTTGAAACATTCTTTAAACTTTAAAGATGGGAGCAGAGTGCCTAGCAGCTCTATCAAGCTAACTTTTTAATAAGCTGGTGTGAGCTGGTTTAGAAAACAGCTTCTTCATTTCTCCAAAAGGTTTGAAAAGGAGTGGGAGATGTCTACACGCAGAGAGCAGATAGATGTCCTAGATTATCTGGCACAACCTCAGAATACAGTGACTGTTCTGATGAGCATAGCCCATCTTCAGGAAGAAAAATCCAAGATGAAATGGTATCCCAGAGTCATGAATTCTCTCGTACACCCCATCACAAGCCAAGGGCCCCAAGCTGACTTCTTTCCAGCATCACAGGAGAAGACTGAGAAGATAGAGGCACTGAGCCACATGGTGCACTCCCACATCCTGGACATTTGCTGTTCTTTTCCTTCATCCACCGCCACCCATGAATTTTTTATGCAAGGTGTTTTCTTTCTCAGTAAGAAATTTGGAGAAAAAAGGTGAAAGACAGCTGAACTTCTAAAGATTACTTTCCTATCACAAACAAGAGACCACACGAACACAGCTGTGTTTAGCACGTCACTTGAAAGTTTTTGTGTCTACAGTTTCATCTGCAATTATGTTTCCCCGTCAATCTCCATCAACCACACTTTGTTCACAGGTCATTTAAGACTTCTGATTCCCCTTATCCTTCAATTCAGATGCTTCAGATAGGAAATAAAGACTTAAATATTGGATGTCTACACCTACTGGTATACTTTCCATGATCTGCCTTTCACGTTGTCATTACGACCTTCCTTCTGCAGGTAAGTTCCAAAGCCCTGCCAAGTCTTCAGAGAGGTTCACAGGAGGCTTACAATGATACGTTTGTCACTCTGCTACTGGAGTCAAAACAGAAGTCTGTTTTTCTTCCTTTCTCCATCTCAACACTCATTATTTATGTATTTAACTAACCTACCTAGTTGACTGACTGTGCCTTCCTGCAGAAAACAGAGATTTTGGTGTCTGGTCCCTTCCCTTGATGCAGCCCAGAGGAATCCTGGCTCACCAGAATCCCTGAATCTCCTTGGCTGCAAGGGAAGCATGGGACAAATCCCATGGAGCTAATACTGAAAATACAGCACTCAGAAGAGCACTTCAGGTACAGAGGCTCTGAATTTTCTGTGAAAGATTTTTTAAATACTGCAAAAAATATACAATCCTTTAATATTTAATCAACATTGGTAACAGTACCTCATCTTCAAAAGAAAAATTAAACACGAATATTTTGTGGATATTTGCAGCTGCTATTTGTTCCCACAGCTGCAGAAAAAATGAAACAGAGATGCATACTGTGGCCTCTATGTAGTCTGGAAGATATACTTCTTAATGGGAGGTTAACTCCTTTAAGTGGAGCCAGGAAAGATACGGGTAAAATAAGTATATTGAGGGTAAGATAGTGAAAATAATAGAGTCTTTTCCCCTCTTCCGAATATTTGTATTATCACCAAAGAGGGTAAACTTAGGAACAGAGGAGGAGCTAGATGTGCCACTGGTATTACAAGCTTAATATCTGTACAGATCAACACATGAATATCTTTCCATATTGATTACTTGTTTCCCCAAGCAGCAGACCTTCTCCTTCACAGGAAAGGCCTGTCTTTTTCACAGCTCTGCACTCCTGTAAACCTTCTCGTACACAGAAAGGCTCTGCTCTCTCAAATATTCCGGGGTGCTTCAGCCCTCAGAGAGAAGTGGTTTGGACAGTAAGAGGAACTGATAGATTTTCAGCCTTTCTTTTTGATTTTTACTACCTACGTTAGTCAGCTGTGCCCATACAGCATGTAACATTCATATCACTAATAAAGTAGTCTGCTAACTTCCTTGGAGGTGGGAAAATAAACCCAAAGTGTTGATTTCAAGCTTCAGCTGGAACAGGCGCCCAACATCGACTGCACAATATAAAAGATGCAAGCCAAGGCCTCCGGCAACATCCACAGGTCAGCGTCTCTAGCGGAGCGCTCCCACTCAGTTACGCTTGTTACCCCAGAACCACCAGACATCGTGCAGCTCCACTGCACTGGGCGCACAGCACTGGTTCAGTGAAGCCGGTAGCGTTTCCATAGCTGGCTTTGCTTACAGGCCACGAACGTTGGTCCACCCCTTCCCTTCCAGCCTCCCCTGCTGCAGCCACAGCTTCAGCAAACACCACAAATTCACAGCCACATTGAGGGACCTAAAAAGCTGTGAACAAACCCAACTTGGAGCACGAAGTTAAGAACAACAGCTACCAAAATCAAGATGTTTTGCCCAGGACTGATATGAGTGGAATATAGCTCTTAGGAGTAATTATTTTTTTCCCATTTGTATTCTTATTGGGCACTTATCTAATTGATGACCTGAGCAAAGTAGAGAGCAAATCCACCTCAAATTCACTTGCTCCTGCACCCTCTATTTAGCAATTCTTCTGCTGTTTGCCCTGTTTGCAGTTAGGTATTATTTCCTTCATTGCTAGAAAACAGGTGTACAAATTCTTGTTATCTCAGGGTTAATAACACGCTTGTGTTACCCTGATCTGAACATACAAAGCAGAAAGGCAAACGGAGGCCTTTGCCAGCATGCACATGCCATTTACTCTAGCAAAGTGTTCCCACTTGACCACGTTCATTACCCCAGAACTGCAGGACCCACTTTGCATTATTTTCAGTGCGGTCAGTGCATTGAGGCTATCCACAGACAGGCAGCACTGACCTGACTGTGGCACTACAGAGCTCTGTTGTTCCTGTGTCACAGGACAGGTCATATGCACCAGTTACCTTAGGGTGAAAAAATAAATGCATCCTGTGTGCCTTGGTTAAGAGCAAAGAGCCTGCATCAGCTCAGCTTCTGCTTTCCAGGCTATGGCAAAGGAGAGGAAGGAGAAAAGCACAGAAGAAGCCACAGCAAAACTGACAGAAGTGCACCCTGGTGATCAATGCAACCAAAAAGGATGAAGCGGTTTTCATCACTTCATTGCAGAGCTGGCTGCTGCCATCAGAAGTACGCCGTTTGGTCGTCACTCTGCAAGAGGCCTCATCTTTGACCCTCTTCTTGGTAATTATGCCCTCATACGGCTCACATCAAGTGAGACATATCAGGAGCTCCAGCTGCACTCAGTCACCATCGTGGTGTACACATCTTATGACTCCTTCTGAGGACAAGCAGGCAGAAGTCAAAAATAGCTTCCTCATCTTATTTACACAACAATCATGAACACTGTAATAAACAAATAAGCTCTGATGAAGCTGCTTTTCAAAATTACTTGAGATTTAAATATTTTTATCTTCCACCAAGAAGGATAAGTAGAAGTGCTAGCACTATCTTTAAAACAACAACCAAAAAGAAAACCGTAACTGCTTAATTGTTTATTTCTATCTTCAATATTCACACACACATTAATCAGAAGCATGGAAAAAGAATTATTTTCCAGGTTTTTTTTTTTTCCTTCAGTTCTTACTAAGAAGTCCCAATCAAATGTGTTTAATTGCCCTAGTCAGCACAACCTATGCTTAATTCCCATTGACCTTAATGAAATTTAGGCAAGCACTTAATTTATCTTTTGATTAAAGCATTCCCCCAAATCAGAGTGCACAACCAAAGGCAAAACTAAAGCGCAAAGAGGGTCAAATGCAACAGAAGTGTGATCCTGAGTGAAGGGAATTCGCCTGTAGGGAATTTGCACTCTGCTTTGTCCAGGCAGTCAGATCAATGAGTTAAAGGTCTACAAGGGAGATAGAAAGTCTTTATGCTCCCAGTGGGAAGCTTGAATTCAGTATTTTGTTTCATATAACTTTTATTGACTTCCTATTTCAAGTAATTACATGGGTTTTAAGACTAAGATTTTGGAAACGGTGGAGGGAAACTGAGCCACTTATCTGTTCTTATAGATACCTTGGATCCAGATGACTGAGCATGCATGGAAAAGATGACTGGCCTTACCTTCTCAGCTAAATCTCTTGAGATGTTGATCTATCCGATACCAGGACTGTGCTGAGCAAGCTGCTGTAAAAGACAGGGTCATCCCTGCAGCTGGAGAAACCCCACACTGCACAGACACAGTGGAAATATCACACCAGCTCGGAAAGTATCAACACCTGATTGTTTCCCTAAAGGGGAACAATCTTTAAAGCCATACAACCTCTGAAACTAGTAGAGGAACTTGTGGGAAGATCCCCATTTTCATCTTTGGTGACACTATGAGTGCCGTGATAAGCCCTCATTTAATAGAAAACTAACTTTGTTTCCCCTGCATGATGTACTCTAAAACGGAAGTGGACTGTCACGAGTTTGTGGAGACTACATTCAGGGCAGCTCAGAGCTGTATGCCAGGGAGCAGTCATGGAGGACTCCATTTGATGGAATCCTTTTGGTGGAGCTTGCATGGACATCTGCAATAAGAATCAGGCCCTAACAGAAGAGTCAGGACCCCAAATCTCAGGATCATTCATTTCCACTTACATAAAGTACTTCCTAAAATCTGAAAGACTCAGAAACTGAGCACTGCGCATTTTCAGATTTCTGTGCCAGCACAACATAATGTATGCCTGACACGTCTAGAAACATTATGGTGCTGCTTCCATTTCCTGCCAACGATGACAACTCTTTCTTTTCCTTCCTGATTTTAGGTTTTGTGAATTGTTTCAGTGCAGGAAGAGGAGGAAGAGTGCTTTGGTACCTGGGAAAAGAAAGTGTTTAGAGGAAAGAGGCAAAGCATGTGTTCTCAGGATCAGTTGGCAGAGGAGGCAGAAAATACCACAGAGCGTGACACAAACTGAGAAAAGATTTTGTACTTGCTTTTCATTTGTTCCCACAACAGATGCGTGCTGGCCTGACTCAAATACTCCATGAAGTAGCAGCCATTGCATATGCTTCCAGATATGTGTCAGCCTAGCTGAAGGCAAACGCGCTGCTAGCTGAACACGAGTTGAAGAGTCAACATAGTGGCTACAACTGGGATGGCTGAACATCCTCAAAGTCCCACCATAGTCTACACAGCTAAGGGTCCTCTCCCACTGCCTTCAAGGCTAAAATTGTTTTCACTTGTTTCTGCTACCAGCAGCACTGGGTTCAAGGTACATAGCAGCATTGATAAACTTGGTATTCAATTTTAGGAAGACCACAAATGGAGGATCAACCCTTCAAACAGGTTCAGATTTGGGAGACAGTCAAACATCTGAAAGATTTGATCCTTATCTAAATGATTCAAACCATCTGAGCACCACACAAGTCTGCACAAATGGACTGAACTCCCTAAAGAAAGCCCTTTCTCATGAAATTTTGAGTATTTCCAACCCTGGCTTGGCAAGAAGCAACATGAGAGCAGACTCCCTTGTGATATTTTGGTATCTCTAATTCCAAGCACAGCCAAAAACTCAGAGCAAGAAGATGGATTTCAATACATTTTCTGAATTTATTAGACATATATTATTTTAACTCTTTTCTGATGACAAATCCTCTAACATTTTTAGGCACAGACTCAGTAACCCTGATCTATGTGATAGCTCAACTTTACTATATGCTTTAAAGCCTAGCTTCTAGGCATTGAGGTTTTGTGTGTTTCAAAAATAAATGCATCACATGACAAAACCTCTTTCCAAAAAGTTAGCTCAGTCCAGTGGCAGACTGTTGCTCAGTAGAAAGGTAAGAAGAAGACTCTGCTGACATTTCTACTACAGGAAATCCTCTGCCTGTTACACTACTGGCAAGGTATCTCCAGCAAGGGCTGGGGGGAACCCATGTACTCTCAATGGTCAAAGAGGGACTGTCTTCTATAAATTTCAGAGCCAGTTTAAACAAGGTAATAAAGGGCACAGTCTCAGTCTCATCAACCAGGAAAACCAAAACAGTGGGACAGTTTCCCCCAAAATCTAACAAAAGGTGCAACCAAAACCAGAGATTAATGCACTTCTCTTGTCTGGCTATAAGGGGAAAGACACATTTTGGAAAAGAGTGAGAGAGGGTGCATATTTATATCCAGCAGCTACAGGAAAGAAAAAAATAGTATTTTACCCAGTGTCCGATTCCTGAAGAGGCCCACAGTAGCAAAAATAGGATAATTGTAAATAATAGCACATGGTGTTCTCACAATTTTTTTTCCATTGCTTTTAGCAATTCATTCGATCAGCAGTTGGCTATCACCAAAATTCCCTCCTTCATCTCTGTATTCCACTTAGGGAGTAGCAAATATAGGGCAGTCAGCTCATAACTTTCATTTTTTTCAAGCAAGAAAATTCTTATAAAAATGAAATAAACCTCTGGTTTAACGGCCATCAACTGAGCACAATAGCTATACTGGGAACAAGAGATCTTGAAAAAATTCCCTCCATGACTATAGGGCTGATTCTCTCATATTAAATGATCGTGGCATGATTCCAGATGCAGAAAAGCCAACTCCTTCAGTATGGTTTGTTCTTGATTTTAGCTAATCTTCCCAGACTATAGACTATTCTGTAATAAACTAACCTGCAAGGGGGCTCCCTGGGTGTAACACCTCACTTCTCAGAATTTGGATCCCCACCCAGTCACACAAGTTAGTCTTGTCCTACCTGAAGGCACACGTTTGCGCAGCCACTGCTAATTTCCAGAAAGCCTTTACTACGGATATTCTGGGAAAGTGGTTATCTTCCATCTGCAGTTTCTTTTTTCAGCTGGTCTTCATAATCAGTTGGCTTCCCTGTGCCCCTGTTGATCACAGTCAATATTTCGACAGCACGATCTAGAAGACTGTTTTAACCTGGCATAAGCCTGGATTTTTTCCACTTTTTCCATAGCCTCTTTGACAAAAGGTCATTCTTCCCAGAATATACCAGGGTGATCCAGCCTGAAAATAATTCAGGATCCAACTGCCTCATTAAAAACAAACAAGGCTAGTTAAAAATAGAAAGAAAAATGAATTATACCTTGCATCTATTTTGTTTTAAACACATCCAGCAGACACATCTGCAAAATCGAGGCTAAATAGGTTCAGTTTGGGTTTATACAGCAAAAACTTTCCTGCAAATACAAAGCCCAGGTCCTGTATAGCAATCAGCTTCTGTGCCTCTCTCTTCAGGCTCCCTGTCAGTAGGGCAGTTTCCCCTTTCTGGAGCATTCTTCTGTCTCACTGAAATAACCACAATTCTACTATGCTGTCTTGCATTTTCCATGGACTAGATATTCCTCCTCTCCTCTCAAATCATTCTGTGATGTTATTACGCACAATCAGTGTGTTGTGCTCTGTCTCGAAGGCAGCTGAGGTCTTTGCGGATAGGAAAAGGTGCAAGGTAAATGTTAGATATGTTATTATTACTTTAATTAGGTGTCCATCTACTAACAGCTCCTCACTGAAAGCAAGAATTTAAAACACGGTTCTACCAACTTCCTGCTCCAAGCAGCCCTTCACCTGCCAGAGACATCAGGAAATTAACTGGAGCCTGAGGAAATGGCAGACAAGGGAGGACTCTCTGGCCACATGGCAAACATTAATGCAGAGAAGAAAGGGCCCCTTTCAGAACCAACATCCTGGTTTTGTGGATCCCAAGTGTTTCATCTCTCAACCTACCGCCTCATTCTTTAGAAGCCCAAACATCTGAAACGTGTCCAGAACGTGGGATGGAGTCTAATCACTCTTCCACCAACAGCTCCAAATACTGCCAGCACAACACGCCAGAGTTGTCAGCATTTTGCCTTTCCTTCCCCGCTCCCTCCATGACAGCCCACCAAAATGGGAAGTATTTCTGGAAAGCCAATGTAGAAGACCATGCCAATGGAGTAAAAGCCCCAAGTGGAGCACTGGCCAACAGTCCCAGAAGTACCACCTGACCCGGCTGACATGAATTTCACTTGAGTTAGCTAAATTTACCCATAATTTGCAAACATTCTCATTTCATAAATCAGTAACAATTCAGAAGTGATTATTGCCGCATTACATCATCTTCTAAGAACAGCATCACAGTGCAGCTGCTTGCTACATCTGTGAGCATTTTATGGATACTATCCACAAGTCAAGAAAAAGTATTTTCTGCCAGGACCCACCAATTATTAGCAGGCTGAGATAGTAAAGGTAACCTAAAATGAGAACTGATTTACCCTGCACTTCTGGGTTATGCTTCTATCTGCTTAGAGCTCCAAGTGAAAGGAGCCTGGCACACTCTCTGAAACAGTTAATTTGAGTTTCCATCCCCAAACCCATCCTTTCCAATTTGGCACAATGGTAAGATTCTCCACAGAGGTGCAATACAAGTAGCTGCAAATCAGGACTCAGGTGCTTGGCAGGTATCTGCATCCAAAGTTCAGATAACACCTGGCTGTATTGTCCTGCCTGTAGCTAGAATGATGACTCTCTATCTGCCATAAATTCAAGGGAAGCAAAAATGCAGACACCTAGATAATAAGCATACAGTAGGTTTGTAGAAGCCACTGGGTTTGAAACCTCGCAGGAAACACTGAAGCAATCAAGTCTCATGGTGTGGTGAGGAGGTAATCAGCTAACTTAGCTTACACTATCTCCCTTATCTTGCTCTTGGATAGTCTAGTTTTCCTATCAACTATTTTAATAGTCTTTGCTGAATAAAAACATACCAGGTTTTCAGGATTTTGCTTTAAACAGTCATGTGCTTTGTGTGTCTTTTTAAGGTTTAGCTACGTAATCCCCTCTGGCAATTTTTCTATCAGAGGTTCTAATAATTCTAGAGGCAATATTAAAAATATGCTTATATCTATAATTACGTACAAAGCTGGCATTATTCAACTGCAAATCTGTAGCCAAGAGAAGAATGGAAACTCCCTAAACCAAAGATGATTAAAAAGAAGCAATTCATTTCCATCAGACAAGGCCTGGTGCATCTCAGGTTGCCTTTTTTTCCACCTGGTCCTTCTGCTTTATGTCCATTCCCTGTGGACTGACACACACGGGCCACTTCTTGATCCTCATACCCCTGCCCATATGTTTAGGCTGCCATTAATGTCACGTAAAAGACTAGCTGGAAGAGACGCGCTCCAAGGAAAGTGGAGCCAGAACATCCCCCTTCTCCGCAGCCAAGCGCGCCGTGCTGCCAGCACATCTGCTCCCCACCAAGCTAGCAAGCCTCAAGGTTATTTTGGGATCTGCATCTACACTAACTGGCGGCACGGAGCACCAGCAGTACGAAACGTGGTGAGGACTGGATAAATGAAACCTGCAATTCAGGGACCAGCCAGCACAAGGGCAACTTACCCACCCAAAAACAGAAGGCAAACCTGTTTTCAAGGACACGGGACCCCGCAAGGTAGATGCACTGAGGTGAAGCAAGCAGGCACGATGGGGACTCAAAGAGGATTTGGGCTCCAAGGCCCTCCCTTCATTATTGGCCTTGCCTTTATCAAGACAAAGCTTCGGGCACCACAAATGAGCCCCCAGCCTCGCCATACCTGGCAGGCGTAGCCTGAGCCGTGCCTGCCCGCAGGGTCAGCACCTGGCCAAGAAGAGGCAATTACGGCTTCGGAGGTAGGCATGGAAATACGGGGAGACGGGTCAGAAAGTTGTTGCTGACAAACAACCTTTAAACACCTCTCCAAACAGAAAAATTAGAATTGTGGCAGATAAAGCTGCAGGAGGCTTCGCCCCCACTTCTCAGAGACGCGCCACAGCATTGCCTGAAGTTCGCTCTGCCTCTTCCATGCATTGAGAAGCGCCCACAGGCTTCAGAGCACACCTGCTCATCTACACAGCTTCGTGCTGCAGGAACGTACCCCTCCCGCCATGCAAACCTTGCTTATTTGTGGCCTGACATCCGTCCCAGCAACAGTGCTGTTACTGCGGGAATTATTTGCTCAGTTGTCAAATCAGTAAAGACTGCACTTAGGGGAACAAAGTAATGAAATTCCTGAAACGCGAGTCCCTTCAACCCAAGGAAAGTTCAAGTCTCAGGCCCTTCTGCAGACCTTCACCAGCACATCAAGACAAAACACCACTAAGAAAAGTAAATAGACAAGAAGGTATCTAGGGAATAAAAACGCTGATTTAGGATCCAGCAGCAGAAGCCTTTCACATCTCTCAAATTTCCCCGAGGGCTACATCCCCCGGCCAAGATCATCTCTGCTGCGGGTGGCCAGAATGCACAACAGAGGCGTCGCCTGGCCAGGACCCAGCCCTCGGGCGAGACCTGGGGCACGCAGGGCTCCAGCCACTGCTGTCCCCACAGCCCTGCTCCCCCAGGGAAAGCTCTGAGTTTCAGGCAAGTGATATTTTGACAGCACATTGAAACTGTATACAGAAAGTAAGTGTTTTGCACTGTTACTTCTGCAGATACTGAAAACACAGGGGTTTTTTCCCATATAAAAACATCTCAACAGCAACAAAATTGCTGTGGTCCTCCTGTGAAACCAGCAAAACTCTCCACAAAGCCATGAACTGGGTTAGAAACTGTGTAAAGCTTTAGTTTACATAAGTGCAACAGGCTGTTGGAATCATTCTGTACATCAAGGACTGATCAGACCACAGTAGCTGTCTGCTGCTGGATAGTCTGTGATTTACATGTTGCTGTTCATGGGCACATAAAAATAAATGCTTAGACTTTACTCAAATAAGCTTTGGCTTCTAGCTATTTAAAATTTCTGTGCCAAGCTAAATAAAACATTAATCTAGCATGACTTTATATCCAGTCTATTGTCTGAATGACCTTTCTGTTCATCACCTGAACAGAAACATGCCTTTTGTTTGAAAACAAGAGGCGCATATTCCAAAAACATACAGGTCATGGTTCTGCCATTCCATCTTGGACCTTAACAGCATATAAATTAAAAGAGTTTCCATTTGTTTTCACTAGAGAAATTATACTTTCTTCTTTTTTGCCAGTCTTCAGACTCACATATCAAATGGCTTATAAAAGCATTACGGCTGCTGATTGACTAGGAATTATGCACAGCAACCAGTCTCCTAAAATACCCTGTGTTTTGGCACCTCTCATTTCCACTCAGTTGTCTATCACATAGACTTACTTTTGGGGCAAGGAACGCCTTTTAGTACCCATACAGAACCAAGACAAACAGAGGCTCAAGGTGAGTGGATTCACTAGGCTCCACAGCAATATGAACAGCTACCAGCATAAGCCTCTACCAGTTTTCACTTACAAAAAGCAGATATGTCGTACTAAGAAGTATTGATCAGTGTCCTCACCCAGGGAAGAATTGCTAGATTTTCACCTTTTTATCAAAAAACCCCAGCTATTTTATCTAAGACGTAACTGAATGAGAAACTTCGAGGAATGGTGTTAAACAATTCTGACAGAACAAGCAGCCTGTAACAGAAAACCAGCTAAGCCCTGCAAGGTCTCCTAATAAGTGCTAGGAGTACAGCAAAGCCATCCCACTTGACACGACAGGAAAACAAGCAGACAAAACTACTAAGAGGTCTCCTGCATCCAGCTCTGATGAACTGTCACAGGGGAGGTCAGGTCATCCTGTAGCCGACAGCATGCCAATAATTTCTACTACATTCTGGTGGAAAAACTCAACATCCGGGGGAAAAAAAAAGTTTCCTTCAGCTATTGTTTCCTCCTCAAAGATCACTTCTTCAACTAAAAGGACAGGGAAGAGGAAAGAAAGAAAAGGACTGGGTGAACAATGCTCCGTGACTAATAGCCGTGGTCTGACCAGTCTGAAACAGCTTCAAGTACCCATGACCTTTTGAAGACCCACAAGTTAGACACTAACAAAAACGCATAACGCAAACTCTCACACCCCCTTCCTTTTATCAAATGGGCGTTAGGATGAATAAGCTGACAAAAACAACATGGAAGTAATCTGCTGAGTAATTCCTCTAATATTCCTCCGTGGGTTGGCTCGGAGAGTTTGAGGCAAACAGCTATGAAGGCTCAGCGCTGACTGCATTTCAGATGACAAATTCTTATCACACGCAAATACTACGTGTTGTTCCACAGCTTACACAAATGTTCTCCTGGAGCAGCACTCAAGTCATTAACAAATCGCTGAGCCCTCCCGTATATCTCATTACACAACTTCTCCGAGAGGAAACAAAATCTCTCATCCGACTGCTCCACGTGCCCCACTACGGGCCTTCACTCAGCACACGCATTCCACACACCATTTAGAGGTCCTCAATATAAATTCTGCTTTCAGAGGGCGGTACGCAAGTTAACAGCTGCTGGGGGCTTGTTTCCTATATCTCTTCTTGCGATCAACACAAATCCACCCCAGGCTGCAGCATCATTGGATCAAGCTTAGCAAAAACAGATGACAGTAATAATAATAATAATAACATCCAACTCTAATATAGTATCTTAGTACTTTTCATCAGTGGATCTTAAAGCAGGACACTAACTCTGTACAGAGGGGTGCAATATTCTTCTGCTACTCTTCCCTGCAGACCTTCACCTGCAAGGGGAGTGCTTAGCACCTTTCATATTGTTGGACCATGGAAACATATTCCACTAAAGCAATGCATACCAGTTCCGTGTCAATGGAGATGTAGTGATATCTGTGAATACAATTTTTAAGTCACCAACACAAAAAAGTCCATTGTATAATTACTGTTGGGAGGGAATTATTCACAGGACACAGTTTACTTGAGTCTTTTTCAACTCGCAGAATACATAGCAGTCATAGTCGTTGTTCCCAGATTTAGTTTAGCCCTTGAAGCTTCATGTGATTTTATTCCAAAAATCACTGTTAATACATTGTTCTTGATTTATTAATATCTAGATTACATGATTAGCATTACACAAAACGCTGTTTAATTTCTTGGGTAGACAAGTACACAATTCTGATTCAAATACTGAAATTCACTGAAACATTTCTTGAAAAAACAAATGTCAGAAAGCCATATGATGCATTCTATACAGAAGAAAAAATACTGTGCTGGTTACATTTTGAATGAACGCTACCAAATTCTCAAATTATTGCATCGTCAGTAAAAATGCACACCATTAATTCTAACCAGTTAACAAAGATAATTCAATAAAGCTTAATGGAAAGTGCTCAAAACTCCCAACTAAACAATCTGCTAGCTGTAAAAATCAAAACACATTTATTTAGATGCCTAAATATTATTTAGCCAGCACTCAAGTTGAGAACATTATTCTGCCTTGGGGGAAAAGCAGCTTAGGCTAAAGCAAGAACTGTGATATGATTGCCACCCAAACCACTGGGGAAAGTCTGGCCAGCCATCCAAAGTCCACGTCTAGCACATGTTTGTGTAAGGCAGCACCCTAAAATCTGGATGTAACAACCGAAATGTAAGGGAAATACAAATTCAAATTTCATACCATCCCTATCTAGAGGGAAAGTCATTAAAAATCTTGAGAAAAACTCAGGATCCAAAAGCAGCAAAAAGGCACTATGTGAACTTCATGCAGCTGCAGAACTGATTACAGAGCAACAAAGCAGAACTTCGAGGTACAGCCTGAGCAGTGAATACCAGAAGCCAAAACCACTCCTGTCCTGGGGAAAGCTTAAGCAACAAACATACCTAAATAAACGTGTTGGCAGGACAACAAACTGTGGGGACCCTCTCAATTGCAGACTTGTGAACAGGAACAAGAAGTCACGGATAAGAACAAAAGAGGGATGGGGAAACGAATGTCTTAGAGAGGCTCTGACAATTCTGAAAACTAGAGGTGACAGGAAAGATTTGGAAAAAGAAGTAAACAGAGTGGAAGTCACAAACAGGAAAGCTGACAGCCAGAAACTGCTTGGATTTTAAATGAGCTCAGTGGACAGAGAAGGGGAAAGATCATTGAACTGTTACCCATGAATGACAAGGATGGAAGTGGAGCACTGTGAGAAAGACGACATCCAGCATATTTGGCAGCAATAGCTTTAGGAGGGTCTTGAATGAGGACACAGTGGCAACTGATCCTGCTTAGTCTCTGACGTGTATCAAAGAAGAGGGAGATGAGGATAAGTGGAAAAGTGTCCAACCTAGGAGGAGAGATGAAGAAGAAAGAAGGACCAGAAAATTTAGCAAAGACAAGAGAGGAAAAACCCTTGGGCATGTGCAGAATTGCTGATGAAGTGTTTACTGGTGAATGGTGAAAGAATCTCATCATGTCAGCTCAGTGAGCTGGTAAAAGCACCTCAAGACTGAAAAGGGGCAGAAACAGTCCCTGGAACAAAGGCAGCAAAAATGCAAAGTGAGCTCAATGCATTCTTAAGAGAGTATTTTCAGTGCAGTATGGAGAAGCCAAGGAGAAACACTGCAGCAGAGTCCATGGGTGACATGGGACTGACTCATTATTTTCTGATCTACAAAATATATGTTTCTTCTCCCACCCACCCCCAAAGGACAAGATCTCCTTCCAAGTTTAAAATTAAGCCTGTAAATGTTTGGGGAGGACGTTAGGGAGCTAAGGGATAAGAGGACCTAAGAAAACTTGTGAGCTGTGGCTAAAAATCTTTCTAACTCCATAGGAGAGGTCTCAGCAAACATGAGCTAACAAAGGGCCAGTGATGGCTAGCAATGGGCAGAAGCATATCCAGTGCTCCAGTTAACCCACCAGGCAGTGTTTGCTGAAGTAACACACTTACGTATATTTCTCAGATAACATCTGCTAACAGGTTTCACACCCACTGTTTGTCCCCTCAGAGTAATTTCAAAGTGACCTGCAGAAGATGGATCTCAAATAGGAGGACTGAGTTTTCACCACAGGTACTGTAACACATTTTGCAGAGGAAGGGTTTCTGCCATCAGGCCATTAGCTCCAGCGTGACAACACCAACACCTTGCTGTTTTCAAAGTGCATAAAGACTCCTCTGCTCTGTAGCAGTGCTGCTACTGGGCCTGCGCCTATTCAACAGGGGATGCAACTGCTACTGGGATTCAGTCATTCTGAGCCTTGCTTACCTAGGGCAGGGCAGGAGGTTTTAAGCAGAGCCAGTGAGCCAGGAAGGGCGGGGAAGAAAAGAGTTCTGGTTTCTCTAACAAGGATGCCTAAGTGCTACCTGCTACATGTGAAAACATGGCTCATATAACTCCACCAGGAAGGTCCATGGGCACAAAACAAGGTAAGGCGTCTATCAGCACAACCATAGTAAAATGCCCAGGCTGATGCACCTGAACACACCACACAAGCTGCACTGAGCTGTTGCAGTTAATAAAAGCATCTTCTCTCCTGATGCATCTGCCAACCTCTCAAGACACCCCATGCTCACCACTGGGCAGGAGCCACCTCCATCCTGATCCAGCAGACCCTGCTCCTGAGCTGCCCAGAGGGCTTGCTAGACACCATGACACAAAGTGCTCTGCCCTCCTCCCCACCACAGATGAGCCAGACTACGCTGAGCTAGGGAGAGCAGGCACCTTTTCCCTGTGTAATGGAGCCTCTCAGCCTCATACGGATTAAGCACCCTGTAAGAGTAGCACTGGAAAATGCAAGAGGGTATTGTATTGTATTAATGTCACTTAAGGGTGACTGTCAATGGTCGTGATGGAATAAATATGGAAAAGGAAATTACTGTAATTGATTGACAGTCTGGAAGCTTCCACATGCGATCTAATGAGAGAGACCTGTGAGAAGCCGCTGCTGTAGAGGCGATTAATGCAAATCATATGCACCATGCCTGCTCTCTGAATTATGCAATGCCATGTGAATGTCTAATCCGTTTCACCAGGCTTGTCTCTATCCAGAAAGAATATTCCACTGACATGCTGATTAGTATATTAGGAGAGTTTTAGAAGTTCAGTGCTAGAGCAGGTGCCATTGCAGTGTTAGTAATTTAGTTCAGAACAAAACAAACTGGTCTGTACAGCCATCAAAATCACTACAGAAGTCTACAAGATAAGTTCGTCATGGCTGATGGGAATTTGCAGGATTGTCTTGTGATACATGGTAGGAGTTAACAAATAGATAAGGAGGGTAGCAGTATTCTAGGAAACTACTGTTGAGGACTTGGGGATTGAAGACAAGGAAAAATGTTTGATGTAGCTCCATGATATTTTGCATGGATATCCAGAAAGTACATTGTGATAACAGAAACAGACGGGAAATTTAGAGGAGGTAGATGGCACATTTATATTGCAGCAGTGCCACAGACACACAAGGCACCATACAAAGACGTTGAAAGATAGTGTCCGTCCCAAGATTTCTGGGCTGATGCCGTTGTATTTTGCCTCTAAAAATGTATTTAGATCAAATGCCATTTAGATCAATGATGGAAATTATTTTGATGGAATAATCACAGTCCCTGGGGACCACTTGTCCTTCGTGCAAAGCCGTAACACAATTAGCACCACAGTGTCTGTTAAAGGAAAGCACCGGTCTGAACCACAGGAGACCTCACACAGTTTCAGATTAAGCCTGTGGATGTGAAGAAAGCTTGCATAAAGCCTCCTGTGCCTGTGCTGGCTTCTCTCTCCCCCATTTCCACCAAAGTAAAAATCACTCAACAAGAAATTGAGAGAAGTTACTGCAACTTATACAGGAATTCTCACTACTTTCTAAAAATAGCGATTTTACAAGCCTGAAACCTAAATAATAAAGCTGCAAATTAGCCCCATGTCATTCACTTTAGCTAAAAAGAACACTTAGAGCAACCATTCTGCCTCAGTATCACTTGAATCAAAGGATGACTATGTCTAAAAAGAGGTGGAGAGCCCATGAACCCAGCAAAATATGGCTGAAGAACAGCTTTGTCTCCGGATAACCGTTGCTCTCCTCTTACTACGCCAGTGAAGTCCCAGCCCTGTGAGACATCTTGTCCTTTTATACCTACCTTGCACCTGGCAGGAGGCAAGCGGGCTTCATGCAGGGCCACTGCGTGGACACAGAAAGCCCAGGGCAAACCCAGGCTTTCCAGGTGAACCAGCGTTGAAGGCTCTTGCCTTGCCTCACGTAGGGTAGAGAAAAACATGTTTCCCACTCTCCTTGCTCATGAAATGCCCCAAGGCACCTCCACACCTCTTGCGTGGAAAAGGGGACAGGCACCATGCAATAGATCCTCAGGACCCTCTCCGGGGATCCATACTGGATCGCTGTTTTCCAGAGGTTTGTCTGTAAGGCACCATAAAAACAAGCCTCCACTTTTACGCAAGTGCAAAGATTTCATAGAGTTATTACTTGCGCAGAAACAACAAAAAGCAACCCCATCACAGTCTAGGCTTTGTGGCACCTGGATATGTCTAGGGACAGATGGTGACGGCAGAGCCAAAGGGATCTTGAAAATCAGTACAAGGAATGAGGCAGGGTTTCATATTTTGCAAGTCAGCCCAAGGGAAACAGAGATCCACGTGTCATTGTAACATTAAACACTCTTGTAAGGAAAAGATGCTGAAAGCCCCCCTGGATTGAGGCATTGTTAATTTATTAGTGTTAATTGCAGTGCCACATCACCCCAGAACATCAGCCACATTAGCTGTGCAGACAGCACAAGGAAAGGGAGCCTTTGGCCCAAAAGACTTGCAAACAGTCCAACAGCCCCTCAGCAGAGGACACTAGTTGTCTGAGCTGGGTGCAGCAATCAGCTCCGAGGAATTACATTTGGGCAGTAGTTCTCCAGCCACACAGGGAGCCCACAGCCCAGGAGACAGCTCCCAGCCGGACACCAGGCAGCCAGGCTCAGCACGGCCCCAGGAGCAGGGACGCCTGCATTGGAGTGGGCCTCAGCAGCACGATGGGTGGCTTCACACCCAACCCTCATGGACCACAAGATACATCTTTGCGGGGAAATCTCAGATCTTTTTCTTTGGGATAAACATGTGTTTGGAAGCCAGTGGTTTAAAATCCCTTCATAGTGACTTCAGAGAAGAGATAAACGTACGTTTGTAAGGTCTCAAGAAATCACTGCAACTTCCTGGCATCTACACAACTTCTGAGGAGGCTGCAGGCACCCTGGGACCTGCAGAATCCCAGCTGGGGACAGGAGACCTAAGCTGGCACAACACATTTTCCTTTTTCTCCCCCCTTTTTCACGCTGCCCCACCTCAGAGTTTGCTTTGGGAAGGCAAGGATGAGGGATATTTTGATCAGACTTGCCTTGTTAACAGGGAGGATAAACTCTCCATGACATTTTGCTGTTTTGAATTTACACCACAAATATTTATTAATGTTTCTTGAGGGTTGAAATTGTCTAGGAGGGATGCACAGTACAGTGGCAGGGGGTGGGGATGCAGGAAGCAGGCGGCTTCTCTAGCCTTGAAGGAGATTTTTGATACCCAGGGGCCAACACTTTCAGATGTCTGCAGAGATTGATGTTTTCTACACGTAGAAACACTGAGGGTAAGAAATATTTTGTGTGTGTTCAGCATCCAAAATTTCACTATTTTACTTGCAGAACAGACTGATTCTCTCTGTGCTCATTCAACGGGAAGTTTGCTTTGGGACAGGATAGGTCGGAAAGGCAAAATCCAGGCTTTCAATTCCTTCCAAACGTGCAGGGACATGAGGACTCCGACTGCTGTGCAGCTAGTAGCCAACTGTGAATTAACACTCCTCTGACACTGGGGCAGGCTAAGCTTCTACGGGAAAACCGATCCTGTACCTTAAACCAAGTGGCACGCCACTCCACAGAACCCGGTAATGAAGGAGGACGGTGTTAACATTCCAATCAAAACATCCAGGAGGAGGAAAAGGAGAACTGGTACTTCCAGTGTCAACTCCAATTAGGAGGAAATAGAAGCCACAGATGAGAAATAGGAAGCATCTGTATGTGAAAGCATGTTTAGCTTTGAAGCTGGTGTGGGAATATTGGCTTAGTCCTTACTTTCCCCAAGTGTTATGTCATCTCATGTGTAATGTTGACACTTACAAGGATTACTTATTAAATAATTCCTTTACAAACAACAGGGAATAATTCTGGCCTTTGATATACACAGATTATGATCTCAGACGCTACTATAAAGATCTTATATTCATCTTAACAGGCTAAGCACATTAAGAATCAGGGAAGAAAACATATGAATGCAAAATATGGAAAGTAAACGAAAAAACAGGAAAATCGGAAAAGCCATGCTGAGCCACAGGCTTTAGTGCCTGAGAAAGGGAAACTAAGATATTAAATCAGTACAGACCAGTCTTCAATTAAGTAAAAATTTTGTTCTATGCTGATCTGGGCAGAAGAACTCTTTTTTTAATTTTAAACAGTTGCCCATTTTGGGACTGCAAAGAACTGAAAAAAAAGCGGGGTTAAGAATAGCCTGTGGATGTCTAACCTGACGATGCCCTCCAGTCAGGCACAGCCAGCTCCCCACTACCTGCAGGTGCTTTGTCCAGGTTGTGGATGAAGCCTGGTATGGTGCAGAGACTCCCAGGCCAGCTCTGTATGGGTGCAATGCTGCACATACACTATTATCCTGTTCCTTGTAGTCCTGGAGCAGTTTAGGCTGTTTCAAACAGCACAGAGCCTGAGTTAATAAGCTTTGCCGGGCTTGAACCAGCTCTCTGAGGAGCTGGCCTGGATTCAGCTGCTCTGCTGCAGAACCAGGAGTACCAGGGGAGCATAGCACATGGGCACCCACCACCACCACCTCGGGCTCCCAAACACTGCGAGCAGATTGGGGACCGGAGCAGTGATTTCCCCAGGGCTGTTTGTCCCAGGAGGGATCATTATTCAGGCACAGGGATGGAGGAGCACAACCCACCAAGCACAGACCCTCGCACCGCGCCATTTGCGTGTTGCATAGTGCCCAGTAACTTCCCCACCATCCGGGGTGTCCAGAACAGCAATGAAATACCTACAGCTGCAGAGTTGGCCATCACCTGTGCCCTGGGTGGTTTGTGCTGCAGTCTGTATTATAACCAAGTGACAGAAAATAAGGTCTGTGCTGATGGAGAGTCCGAACTCAGTGCTCATATCAGGCCTGAAACAGAGCTGCAGTTGCTGTGTCTGGAGAAGCTGGACCCAACATCATGGTCCAGGCAGGCTCTGCTTCATGGAGAGGCAGCAAGACTCCTGTAACATCTTACAGTAAACCTGGAGATCTTTCTACCAGAAGTCCTGGATGGGCAGATGCAGGGGGTCAAGTGATCCCCCCTATTACAGCACATCTTGGCTTCAGGGAAATCGTACTACTCAAGGTCACTTTGGCATCAACTCCTTTTTTTTAAAAAAAAACAAACAAACAAAAAAACCACAACTATCCTTTCACTAGGACATTTTTCAAGCTGTCACCCATCCATCCAAGCGTCTGCTATAACATGGATGTGGGGGAACGATTCCCTTAGAAACAAGTTGAACAAAAAAACGAAACAGCCGTAATTTAATTTGTTTTCTCAAACTGCAAGCCCTTGTACGTGCTTGAAGCAAAAGAGGCATTAAAGCTGAGAAAATGCACTGAGGCCCTTCAGCAGCACTTCCTCCAGAGGAATGAGAATGGGAAAGGCCCTTTTCATACTGTCCCATTGTCCCGGCCAGCGGCTAGGTGTTCAGCACTGGAGCTCCAACCAGCAGCACAGTATGGGGTTACCCAGGGCAATGAGCGACAAACAATTTAAAACTTTTCCATAAATCTGAAAAACAAAGAGGCTTTTTATCTCTGCACTGAAAAGAGTAAACGAGCAGAGCCTCCATCCCCGGAGCCCACTGCACCGGCGTGATCAGAGCAATCAAGCTGATGGTCTGACAGCAGACCTGCAGCAGACAGCCCTGTTCTTACAGCAAAGAGAAATCGCTCAAGAAATCCTTCCCAGTTGCCTGCTACAGAACGGGTGGCCCTTCCCCCAGAACCCCAGTATGCTTTCTGCTGGTGAAAGCATGCTGCCTCGTCTCCTGATAGTCACAGCCCCAAGAGGCACAGCTCCCTCAAACCCCAAGGGTCACAGCAAACAACACGACAAAGGCAGAATAGGGCTCACTATTAGCCTCTTCCTCAGCTTTAAGGAGAGGCTCATGCTCTTTAATAAAAGCAATCAAGCCAGAAACACTTTTTTTTTTTTTAAGGACACAAGTAGAAAAGCAAAGCGAGAACTTTTTCCAACGTAGAGATTGGCACAGAGGAGAGAATAAAGACTGAAATGGCTGAAAGCCTGCAGAACATTTTATAAAACAGTTATTTTTCCCCCCAACAATGGTACTCTGTCCCTGACATGAATCAAAAATGTCACAAGGCAGTTTGGTGAGGCCGCCTGTGAATGCTGGGTATTGAGCTGCAGCAGCTGCAGGCAGACTTTGTGGTTAACCCTGTGAGACTTTCACTGCTACAGCTGGCTTCGATTCTGTCGCCCCGTCCGAGCAGCCGCTCCTTCCCACTGCACTGCTGCTGCTGCTAAATATAATCACAGCCTTATCAGTGTCTGCGTTTTGCAAGTATCACAGGACCAGCTCAGTGGTAAAGACATCAAATTAAGAGAGGGAGCTATTACATACCAGCCTTCTTTCAAGGTCTTGAGTTTATGCTTTATATACTTTAAAAGCCTAACAGCCCAAAGTGTCCCGAACTCGGACCTGTGCTTATTCAGGAAGCTCACTTTGAAAAATCTTGAAGAGGAGAATAAATCATCTTTGCCTAAGGAACATCTCTCCCTACGCCACTTTGAACCCTTCTCTCCGACACCAGTGCTGGGAGGTCTGTTGCCATTCCTTTACAATCCAAAGCACTGAGATAGGCTTCCCACTTACATTTTTATCTCCGTAGTATCCAGCTCTACAACAGAACACTTTTCCTAAAACTTTCAGTATAAATGATGCTCTCTGCCTCTGCAATACCAGCAGCAGAATCCAACAAGGCAGGACAGTTAGATTAGTGAAAAGCAAATATTTCACATTTGAAGTGTCACAAAAAATTCTACAGTTTTTCAAGCTGTTGTTAGAAGCCCACATCATTTTCAGCTTGCTTCATATAAATTTGTCTTCCTTGCAACACATCTTCCCCACAGAAAAAAAGGTGAGGAAAACAGAGCTGGAAGCAGAGGTGCACAGTTCTCAAGAAACAAGCCTGGTTTTGCATGAAAAGTTTGAGGTTTAAAAAAGTCTTTTAAAAAAGTTACACTTTTTAGCAATTTGTACCCAGCTTCAACCACCACATCTTTCCCAAAACAGCATTTTGAACAGAGGTCTAGACTGGTATCTTTAAGTAGATTCAGAATTGCTTTAGTGACTCTGAAGTATACCCCTCATGGAAAAAAATATGGAATTGGTTTTAAAGTCTAATCAAAGCACTTAGCTTAGTGCAGTAAGTTGCATACACTTCTACCCACCAGTGCAAGTCCTTGCATAAGGATTAATTTCGTTACAGAGGTACAGGCCACTGCAAAGGCACTATGTTGGACCAGAGCACTCCTGGACTGGATTCCTGTGCAAAAAAATGGAAACCTGAAAAACTTGCATTTTGTCAATGGATTTATACGCACACAGGGATTTACTTATTGGGTCAAGCTTTATGCACTCGCATCAGCATAAGCCCACAGCCAGGTTAACTAAGTGGAAGATCTGTTTGCTGCTACAGAAGTGATTTAAAACAAAGGCCCTATCATCCTCCACCTGTAGTATCTGCAGGAAATTCTGCTGGCCTTCTGTTTTCTGACTGCGTGAATTTTTCCTTACAGGGCAAGCCTGGCCTTTCACAGAAGGAAGGCTGCAGTCCTAATAAATATTCGGTGGCTTTTTACCACTGCATGCATCATCATCATCATCCTCTCCCAGCTCTACCACCCTGCTGACACCTTTACCTCCCCCAAACCCCCTAGAAGTACATCCCACTTCCCTGCAATCCAGCCCTTTGGACAGTATTGTCTTTCCAGCACAAATATGCAATGGTTATTTTGAAGAGCAAGGTGCATATCAACTTGAAACAGAAGGCGCTTGGATGTGGCATCTCAAGACACTGAGGCATGTGAACATGCATCAGCAACGGCAGCCACCCCCTCTTTGTATTCAAAGTTTTTAACAACTGAGGCAAGAAAAAAAAAAAACAACAGACAAATTCCAGTGCAATCAAACTGCTTGTGAGCACACACTATGCATGCAGGATGGCAGGGTAGCCAAGAAAGCTCCTGCCTCTCTCCATCAGCACAGCCCTCTGCTCCATCTGACAATGTTTTAGCCTGGAGCATACCTAAGGGCTTCAGCACAAACTGCCCATGAGGAGAAGAGCAACATGAAAAGCTTCATTGCATCATTAGGCCACAATTTGTGCTAATCCCCCAAATTCTTCGGGAGAATATAAGCACCTAAGAAATAGCCTGCCTTTGCAGGGGAGAACTCAGGGCTGGGTTTACACCACCTGTCATCCTTTTCCTTTACTTAATCCCTACACCACCTCTCAGCCTTGTTTTCTTCACACTAGGAGAAAAAAGTCCTCCTTCCCTAATTTTAACGCAAGCCTCCTGACAGCAAGCAGGATTGTTTTAATAGGCCTTGGCAAAGCATGCCCATTTTTAATCTTACTATTGTAAAAATTACTTAAAAAAATAGAGAAAGGAAGAACAAGAGAAAAAGGGACTCTGGGCTGCACGCAACTGGCCAATAAGTGGAACATGGTGCCATTGTAAAACACGGGGTTCTGCCCATGCCAAAACCAACCCGTGGTGCCCGCGAGGCTCCAGCCTGGGGTCTGCAAATAAACTCACGATGAGAGATGGGCAGGAGAATGAAGCTCTTGCTGCAATGATGGGGTAGAGCTCAGGAGGGAGCCCTGGCAGCAGGCACCCTGTCTCCCCCCAGACCCCACCTCCACATCGTCTGCTGGGGCACTGGGCCAGGCAAAGCTTGGACCCCAAGGGGTTGCGGGTTCACGGTGAATTTAGGTGGTCCTTTTTCTTTCTCTCCCTCTCTTCCCCTTGCTGATTTTGGCTCTGCAAGCAATGATTCGCTGTCCAGGAGCGGGGTTTTGTGCTACAGGTCTCCTGCCTTTCACACAGCAGAGAAATAAGAGCCTGACTACCTGCGAGGCAGAAACCTCCCGCAGCACATGCTGAAGAGGAAGAAGGGTGTTTACCCTTTTACTTCCACCAAAATCTGCTTCGATTAATTGTACCCAGCAGCCCAAGCACTCCTGCCTCCCCCACCGCAGGCAGGCACCTTCTTCCTGCCTTTACCAGTAGCTGCCACCCCCACCCTGCCTGGCCCAGGGGACAGAGGTGGTCAGCTCCAGCATCACCTCCCCGGCACCTCGCATGCAGCAGAGATAACAGCTGTAACCTCCCAGGAGCTTCACAGCTACTCATGGATATTCTCAGTGCACCTGAAAGTTCTCAGCCAAGCAAAGGAAGGGTGTCAGCAGTGAAAAGCAAGTGGGTGGCAGGCAAGCAGTACCGTCCCATTCAGGTGTGAGCATCAACCCACTCCTGCCTCCCAGGACAGGGCTGTCTCCTGGTAGCTGCTGAGAAAAACAAAGAGCATTTTCAGACCACAGATCTTCAAGAGACTTCTACATTCCTTGCAAAACTCTCAAGGGCTAGGAGGCCACTTGGGTCTGGAGCCTGACATTGTAAGGCTCTGGCCTTTTCCATAACGTGGTGAAGATGACAAGTGTCTTTTTAGTCATAGAAAGGGTTTATATCACTTGACTAGCCCAACAGTTTTGTGTTACTGATATTCTTTAAGCCTAACCTACACTGGCAGTGAGCCTTCTTACTTGGAGGTGAAGTTTGTGTATCTGTTTCTGCCAGCATGACTTACACCTGGACTTACACAATGCAAGCAAAACACTAAGAACACCACCCAAAATCTGTTGAAATAAGTAATCAGCATTTCTCTAGGCCTCGCCTTTCCTTAGGCCTGGACTCAGAGACTCTTGCCTGCATATAATTTCTGAACATTTATTTGCCCTGTGAAGTCAATGGGGCAACTCATACAAGCCAAGGCAAAGCACTCACAGGTCCAGAAACCTCAGCTGTGCAGCATCAGTGCATGAACTTGAAAACAAGCACTATCATTGAAATAAACATGCTTTAGGTTCACCCCCTGGACAAAGACAGGGAATGCATATTGGCACTGTATGACCAATCAAATTACCTTAGTGGATGTATGGAGACTTACATGTTCTGTACAAAATTCTACAACTTTGTTGTCACTCACAGGCATGCAATATGGATTCTTTAAAAAGACTATGAAAAATCAAAATGTTCAATTCTTTATCAGATTGCACAGACAGCTGTCTATCTCTGATTTTAAAATCAATTTCCTGCTGCAACAGAACACTTTAAAAGAGCCCAAGCCTCATGACACAAGCTTCTCAAAAACTATCTTGGTCAACTGTACACTGCCCATAATGAAAGCTACATTTTCCTGTATATTAACCTACAATTAGAGCAGTGGAGAGAGGGTTAGCATGTGACAGAGCTGTGTCAAATGTCTGAAAATTTCTGCATTTCAGATTTTGCTTTTTTAATAATTATTTTTTGAAACAAGATTTTAGTCACCACAACATTCTAACCTGGTTTGTAGCTGAGGAACAGTTTTACTCTAATCTGTTCTGAGATTTCCCATGTTTTGCATGCTCTACACAAAAAAAGGTCAGTGGGACTCAAAAAGCCTAGACACGTTGCAAAGGTTTCCTGCTAGAAGTTTTCAGGCAGAATATATTGGCTAATCACATGCAAGGACTATGCCTGGGAAGCAAGAAGTTCAGGAACAGCCATAAAAGGGGAAGAAGAAAAATGAGTTGTTCAAACTCACAGGGCTGCAAAGGTCTGCTTGAGCCTTTATACAGTAACAAGAATCACCCAAATCCATTTGTGGAGCTCAGCAGTACCTACAGAGATGCCAGCATCGGTAAAGACGCACCCTTGCATCTACGTGCTTTAGGTCTTTTCACATACTTTTGGAGAAAGACCCACACTCAGAGCTCAGCTGCTAAAGAGCCTTTCTGCTTGGCTGTTAGTAGACAACACAAAACTGGGAAAGCTTAACATTTATAGCCATAACGGCAGGCTTTGGGGAGGAAGGCTCAAGTTTTTATTCTGGAGGTGCCAAGTGCCTGGCATCATAAAGTTGTGGTTGGTAGCCAGGCCTCCTAGACATTACTGCAAGATAGATAAGTAGCAACTAAGGCAGGCCAGAATCCCACAGAAATCAAGTTCTGCTACTGAAACAAAACAATAAAAGAAAAATCAACAACTCCATTTCAGTGGAATTGGGATTTCACAGGAAGTATTTCCCCAAGACATGCTGTATTATTTCTCTTTACTTAAGCTTACCAAATTCTAGGGACAGTATGGCTAAGAAAAATACATGCATACAATGAAAGGCAACAAGGAAATATCTCCTTGCTTAAACAAATTTTGAAAGGCAGGAGAGGGCAAGTAAACTCTTTGTTTCTTGCTACTTCAGGTCAGTCAAAGCATAGATCTGCTTTCTGCCAGCAGTCTCACCTTTTTGGACCATCTTACCATCATCAAGGGAAACCCCAGATCTCTGCTCTGTTTTCTAAAGTGTCACTCACTTCAATGACTGGGAGAAAAGCAACTAAGAAAAAAAAATAAGGCTTATTTCTTAGCAGAGTTCCCGCCCCACTGCCCCAGTCTCATGCTCCCCTGGCACAACTCTGCCAGTTCAGCCTCAGTCCTACCCCACAGCTGGTACCTTACCCACCCAAAAAGTTCTTCCCCCATACTTGGCTTCTTACATCAGAGGGACCTTGCTAGTTAAGGTGCTCCTGAAGGACCATAGCTGGCCCTGCATCTCCAGCACGCTTCCCCAGCTTGGAGACCTACACTTATTCACATTTTTTTTGTTGTTGTAATTAACCAGTAACTGCATGAGCTACAAAACCAGAGTGAGATCTCAGATCTGCTGCCACATCCCTCCTACCTCCTGGCCACCGCTGAGGGGTTTTGCTTCTCATTAGGACAAGCACACCCTGCCATCCATCCCCTGACCAGGGCTGGTGTGAAGGGAGAGGTGAGCAATGCCCAGCCTGAGATCCCGTCGCTGCTCAGCTCCAGGCTGCTTGGCAGTAGCCTTTCCAAGCCCCTTCCCCAAAGGCCATCGTGTTTTCGCCCAGCATCCCCTCCCAGCGGCCGCCACGCATTTCCCACTCCTTGTCCCACTGCCATTAATCCAGTTCTCCTTCTGCAGAAGGGCCACAGCAGCACTTTTCAGCCCTGAAATGAGCTGCACGAACAGGGAGCACAAGTCAAACAAAAGACAGAGCTGCTCTGTTTACGAGGGAGAAAGATCGATGGGCTTCAATGAAAGGACAGGAAGCTGATGTTCCCACTGTAACTTGTTGGTAAAACAGTGAATACTGCTATCCAGGCTGACAAAGGCTCTTTTTTTCCCTCCTCTTACTGTTTTTTTTAAATGAAGAATCCAATGGAGAGGGTTATCGTGTAGTTATCAACAGGCCATGAAATGGGGAACATCAGCAAGTTTTTTCAACTCTTTTGTTTGCCCTTTGAGAGTGCTAAACAGAAGCCTCAAAGTGCACACAGGAAAAAAAAACCACACAGGAAAAAAAACCAAGAAAAATCCCACAAGCAAAAGATAAACTGCTAGGACAAAAAAAAAAAAAAAAAAAAAAAAAACAACCGGGGGCACAGGCCTAAGGGGGTTGCAACCACACCTGGTCAGCCTCTTTGCTGTGGGGAGGGGGGAAAGAGGAC